>Ga0209633_10000841_pt1 | contig 33797 bp, 25 predicted proteins | sample Cruoilmetagenom1_FD_187290 | JGI IMG/M metagenome (GOLD analysis project Ga0209633, IMG submission 187290) | Oil polluted marine microbial communities from Coal Oil Point, Santa Barbara, California, USA - Sample 1 (SPAdes) (version 2) | ecosystem: Environmental > Aquatic > Marine > Oil seeps ... | reverse complement strand
AGATTGGGTTATTTCTTTTTCGGACTTTAAACAGCAGGGATATGGGAATGAAAAATTAGAAGATATTGTTGTTGATTTACGCATGGATTTTCCAGCTACCTTAATGTACACATCTGGAACTACCGGAGAGCCTAAAGGAATTATTTTTACTCAAAAAAATATTATATATAAAAGATTTTGCAGAGCAATTGCTTTACCGGAAATAAGTGATGCCGATAGTTTTTTAGCTTACCTGCCGATTTATCATACTTTTGGCAGATGGTTAGAACTAATGGGAACAATATTTTGGGGAACCACATATTCGTTTATGGAGAATCCATCTGCAGAAACTATGATGCATAATATGCGAATGGTAAAACCTTCAATTTTTATAAGTATTCCCAAAAAATGGATTCAGTTATATGAGCGTGTTTCAGCAAATGTTGATATTGAACATGATGAAGAAGAAATAATAAAGAAAGAGGTGGAAAGAGTTACAGGAGGAAACTTAAAATGGGGACTATCCGCAGCAGGGTATTTGTCACCGGATATTTTTCAGTTTTTTCAAAAATATGAAATTCAATTAATGTCGGGATTTGGAATGACCGAGGCAACCGGCGGAATAACTATGACACCTCCAAATACTTATATCCCAAATTCTCTAGGTAAAGCATTACCGGGAATCGAATTAAAGATTGCCGAAGATGGAGAGCTATTGGTGAAGGGTGAATATGTGATGCCAGGATATTATGATCAGACTAAAGAAGAAACTTTTATTGATGGATGGTTCCCGACTGGTGATATAATGAAAATGGATTCACATGGATATATTGAGATTATTGATAGAAAAAAAGAAATTTATAAAAATATTAAGGGCGAAACTATTGCTCCACAAAGAATTGAAAATTTATTTAGAGAATTCGAATCAATAAATCAAGTTTTTGTGGTTGGTGATCATCGTCCCTTTAACACAGTTTTAATATTCCCTGATCTTGAGAGCGAGTTATTAAGTGAGATGTTTGATGATCAAAAAGGTGAGTATTTTTCAAATTTAATTGTAACTATAAATAAATTTTTAGCCCCATTTGAGAGAATTGTAGATTTTAGAATAATTGACCGACCATTTTCTGCAGATAAGGGAGAATTAACACCCAAAAATACTTATAAGAGAAGAGTAATTGAAAAGAATTTCCAAGAAACTATTGAAGGACTATATCAAAAAGATTACTATTCATTATTTATTGATGGTACCGAATTTAAAGTGCCAAATTGGTTTTTACGAGAAAGAGGATGTCTTAGTGGAGATTTAACTATATCGGAATCCAAACTAATAATTCCTAAGCTTGAAAAAAAGTTATCTCTTGAAAAAATAGATAGAAATACTTTTAGAATAGGTGATTTTATTTATAGAATTTCTAAACCGCAAATTGATTTCCATGAATTTCTAATAAATCCTATTTATTGGTTAGGTAATGAAGAACTCGTGGCATTTACCGACGAAACAATTCTTCAGTGGTATAGACAAAATACCGAAGAGGACTTCATAAAATTTGTTGGCAGATCCCCAAGTGATCGAAATCTTGAATTAACAAAAAGTATATTGCAGAAAGTTCAAGCAGGTGGTGAAAAATCTTTATTTGGATTGCATCTATCACTGGTAATGTTAAGGTCTGATAATTTTGAATATGGTGATATCGGATTCGAGTATTATAATACATTGTTTATAGATGAGTTACAAGAAATCTATAAGATCGCAGTATACTTTTTGGACAAACCGTTACTCTCATCAAACAGTAATATTCAAAAAAAACTTTTTTTACTTGCAATAAAACATACCAAATCAAGTCATCTGAAAAATCTGTTTTATAAATATTTAAAGATTGGTCCAATTTTATTTGATGAACATATATTGACTGAATTAGTAAGCAATAAAAAATGTTTAGATGCTGTTGATACGTTTGACGAGATATTAAATGAGAAAATTCAGTTGAGATTCCATGATAAAAATATTAAGGATTCGGTAATTCCAATACTTCTGGATATTCTTTCCCGATTTGGGATTAGACATCCAACAAGGTATGAAGAATTGCGCAGAAAATTGGTTACAGTTCAGTTAACACAAGATTGGCCGGAGTTATCTGAGTTAGCTCAAGAATATAGAAGCAAAATGAGAAATGGATTTAGAGAATGGTTAGGGGTGAACGAATCCGTAGCCGTTGATATAGAAACCGGTGAAGAATATGGTTGGGATGATGTCTTAATATTCGAAGAGGATATCTCTGAAAATGAGAAAGAGTTTTTATCCAATTCAATTTCTTCTACCCCAACTCTCAGAGAAGCAATATTTCTTTTTTCCAAAGGTGATATTGTTCGTTTGAGCAACATTTTACCAAGAGGAGTGTGGATAAGCAGAAAAAGTTCTAACGAAAAATCTGCAATTTATCGTGTATCTATCCAAACTAGGCATCAGGGTTCATTTGATATACTCATTCACAAAAATATAAAACGCCCTGTTGAAGAAATTAAATCTGAAGTGAATTGGTTAATTCTTGCCGGATCAAGATATTTTTTAACAGAACTTGTTGAAGATTTTGGCGGATATTGGGATGAATCAAAAATTTGGACTCAAAAATATCAATCAGGTTTAACAATTGAGCAACTTTTTTATAGGGATGTCAAAAAAAATGAAAATCTGGCGAGAGAAAAGTATTATTATTTATGGCCGTTTTTTATTTGGAATGCTGCAGCTGCATACATAAATTTTTGGAGACTGACTTTAGGTCGTTTTCAATTGTCAAATCCATCTCCGGATAATTTGATAATTCCTTCTCATGATTATCAACTAGGGACTAGGTTTGTTTCACTTTCTGATAGATCGGAATTCAATTCGATTACAGATTTATTTTTTAATTTTTACAACAACTTTATTATACCCGTTGAAGAAAAATATCCATTTGTAAAAAGAGAATCGGCTTGGAAATATGTTTTTCCTGGATTGATAAATGCTGAAGGCGAAAACGAAGGAATAGAAATTTTAAAATGCTTTTTACTTGAACTAAAAGACAGCACCATTGCAAATAAGGATGAAATAATTGTGCAACTAAAAAAGTTAATAGAAAGCATTGAGGAAAACGGATATATCCCAAAACAATTATTTTTTGCAATTAAAAGATTTATAAGGTGGAACAATCTAAATGAGAAAGCTTCCATTGGTGCGCAAGCTCAAATGCTAAACGAACTTTATGAAACTTACAATTTAGTTGAATTGGAAAATTTTTATCCCGAAACTAGAACAAGATTTTATCTTGAAACCGTGTTCAAAGAATCGAGCAAAAGTTTTATAAAGATAATAAGAGAAATATGCAGACTTCAGCATGATGGGAAAATTGCTAAAGATGAATTTATGGTAGAAATATCTAGAATTCAGAATGAATTCGATCTAAATGAAAAGGAAACATTTTTTATTACAAGACTAAGTTATCCTCACTTAAAACCATCTGATTCAGCTACTTTTGTTCATCTAAATATTGAAGGAGATCACTCTGCAAATCTAGTTGTTCAAGTAGAAGATCATGAAGGCAATCCTTTCTATATCAGGAAACCAATTTCCCCAAAGGAAATTTCCAAATTGTATCAACTATTCTTAGATGCGAATCTGCAAGTTAGCTTTAAACCCGAACACAACTTTCTGGTAGCTATATCAGATAGAGGCTTTATTATTGGGGGATTGTTTTATTCCTATCTGGATAAAGAAGTTGTGCACATGGAAAAAATTGTTGTCTCAAATAGATTTAGGAGACAAGGAGTAAGTGAACTAATAATGTCGGAATTTTTTAGTCGAATAAATGATGAAGGATTTAAATTCGTAACAACCGGTTTTTTTAGACCTGAGTATTTTTATCGTTTTGATTTCAAAATTGAGAAAAAATATTCGGGACTGGTAAAAGCCCTTGATAAATAGTGTTTTTCTTTAACAAAAAAGAATAATTTATAGGAAGTAATTTTCAATGCACATGAAAAATCCCTATCTTTAAATTTATTGTATTTTTTATTTATAAGGCCCAAAACAGATGAGAATGAAGAAAAAGGTTAAGTTTATTTTTGTTACTGGCGGTGTAGTTTCTTCTTTAGGTAAAGGAATAACAGCTGCTTCTTTAGGATTATTATTAAAACAGAGAGGTTATAGTGTAACTATGCAGAAATTTGATCCATATATTAATGTGGATCCTGGTACAATGAGTCCGTTTCAACATGGTGAGGTATATGTTACAGATGATGGAGCAGAATCGGATCTTGATTTAGGACACTATGAGAGATTTTTAGATGTCAATATGTCCCAAGCAAATAATACTACAACAGGTCAAGTATATCATGAAGTTATTTCAAAAGAAAGAAGGGGTGATTATTTAGGGGCCACAGTTCAAGTCATTCCGCATATTACAGATGAAATAAAAAGACGAATGGCTCTACTTGCAAAAAGTAATAAATATGATATTGTTATAACAGAAATTGGTGGGACCGTAGGTGATATTGAAAGTTTGCCGTTTTTAGAATCAATGAGACAATTAATGGTGGAACTTGGTAGAAAAAACGTAATAAATATTCATGTTACTCTAGTTCCTTATATAGCCTCTGCGGCCGAATTAAAAACAAAGCCAACCCAACACAGTGTAAAGGCACTTCTTGAGTTGGGAATTCAACCAAATATATTAGTTTGCAGATCCGAATCAGAAGTTTCACAAGAAATTAGAAATAAAATAGGATTATTCTGCAATGTTGAACCAAGCTCTGTAATATCTGCATATGATTGTTCAACAATATATGAAGTACCGTTAAATTTATTAGAGCAAAATTTTGATAGGCTGGTACTTAAAAAATTAAAATTGCCTGATATTAATATCCAAATAGATAAATGGATAGAATTTGTTGAAAAAATAAAAAATCCTTCAGGTGCTGTAAATATTGCAGTTTGCGGTAAGTATACTGATTATTTAGATGCTTATAAAAGTATTTCCGAATCGTTTATTCATGCCGGCGCCGAAAATGATGTAAAAGTAAATGTAAAATATATTAGTGCCGAAGATTTTACGAAGCGAAAACCAGAAAATCTACTAAAAGAGATTGATGGTGTTTTAGTTCCCGGTGGCTTTGGGGAAAGAGGTATTGAAGGCAAATTAGTCGCTATTCAATACGTTAGAGAGAATAAAATTCCGTTTTTAGGTATTTGTTTAGGCATGCAGTGTGCTGTAATTGAATACTCAAGAAATATTCTTGGAATTAAAAAAGCTAATAGTTCTGAATTTGTTAAAAACCAATTTAGTGTAATTCATATTATGCCTTCTCAGAAAAATATTAAAGAAAAAGGCGGTACCATGAGACTAGGTGCTTATCCATGTATAATTACAAAAGGAACTAAATCCAAAACTGCATACAAAAAAGAAAAAATATCTGAGAGACATCGGCATCGATTTGAGGTGAATAATAAATTTAGAGATGATCTTGAAAAAAATGGAATGATAATCAGTGGAGTCTCACCGGACGGTAATTTAGTTGAGATGATAGAATTGGTAGATCACCCTTGGTTTGTCGGTTGTCAATTTCATCCGGAATTAAAATCCCGCGCAACAAATGCACATCCTTTATTTAGGGATTTTATTAAAGCAGCAGCAAATTATTCTCAGGGGAAATAGGACCGTTGAGAAATTACATAATTATTATTTCTTTATTTATAACTATTTCCATCTTTAGCCAGAAATTACCGAATTATAATAAATTAATTTCTGCCAGTGAAAAACTAGCCTATAATTTCGAATTTGATTCTTGTAAGTCATTGATTAATACTGCAATCAAACTTTCTCCTGAAAGACCGGAGGCTTTTCAAGTATTATCAAAAATTCATTTATGGTATTTTTTAGGCAGCAAGGAAAATAATGATTATAAGCAATTTTTTGAATTTTCGGATTCTACACTTCTACTTGCCGAAAAGTTGTTAGATGAAGATGAAGAAAATACTGATTTGCTTTACTTATTTGGAAATATTTTTAAATATAGAGCCATGGCATATGGTACAGGCGGCAGTACTTTAGATGCATTTTGGGCAACCAAAAAAGCCGTGTCGTTTTATGAAGATGTAATTGATTTGGATTCAAATTATTATGATGCTTATGGCGGAATAGGAATTTTTGAATATGCTTTGAGTTACGTTCCTGCACTTTTTAATTGGGCTTTATCGTTAAGCGGATTATCTGCCGATCAAAAAAACGGATTCGAATTTATTCAGATAGCTTCGCAAAAAGGACAGCTGGATAAAACAGAATATAAATTTCATTTATCTAAATTATTTGATGAACATCTTGCAGATTATGAAAAATCATTAGGCATTTTGAATAAGTTAATTAAAAAATTTCCGTTGAATCCATTATTTCACTATCAGGCTGCTATTGAATATATAAAATCGAAAAATTTAAAACTTGCCAATGAAGAATTACTTCATGTCTTGGAGATTAATCATCCAAAATTCATCCAAACAAATTCATTTTCTAATTTTCTTCTTGGCGATATTCATTTTCGTCAGAATAATTTTAAACTGGCAAAAGAATATTATCACACGTTTTTAATAACTACAAAAACTATAGATTACACTGGAATAGCATCTTTACGCACAGCATATTGTAATTACTTTTTAGATGATGAACAAGAGTTTAAAAAATACGCATTATTAGCCGCCAATGGAAATCTTGATCTTGAAGATGATAAATATGCTCATCAAATGAGTTTTTTGGTATTGGAAAACGGATTTAGTGGTGAAAATAAATTTCTTGTTGAAATTGAGAATGAATTTTTATCAGGAAAATATGATAGTACACTTTACTTAATAGAAAATTCAATTGATTCCATAAAAAGTGATGATATTTTGGCTCAAATGCTTATTTATAAAAGTAAATCTCTTATAAATTTACAAAAGACCAAGGAAGCTAATTTCACTTTAGAGAAAATTGATAGCCTTGAGATAGAATATTCTGACTGGATTGAACCGTTAAGTTTGTTTTATAAAGCTGAAGTTCATTACTTAGACAATAAATTTGAGCTTGCAAAAGATTTTTTAAATTCTGCTGAATCCAGCAACGATTATCAGAAAAAGAATCTTATACAATCTTATATTAATGGTTTAAAAATAAAATTAGATAAAGTTAATTAACATTTAGTCGTATAATAGCTTAGATGTTATTATAATTGAATGTTAATAATGAAATAAATAAATTTATAATTCTCATACGGTGCTATGTATAAATTAGCTGTATTCGTTTCGGGTAAGGGTTCAAATTTACTTTCCATAGCTTCTCATATAAAATCTGGCATTTTAAATGCTAAAATATCAGCTGTGGTTAGTAACAAAAAGGATTGTAAAGCATTAGATTTTGCTAAGACCGAAAATATACCAAGTTATGTTGTTGCCGATAATAGGAATAATGATTCTATCGATTATGAAAAATTAATCAATATATTCCGGACCGAAGCGATTGATTTAATTATTTTAGCCGGCTTTTTAAGGAAAATTCCTGTGGAATTAATAAGGACTTATCAAAATAAAATAATAAATATACATCCTGCGTTGTTACCTTCGTTCGGTGGAAAAGGAATGTATGGAATGAATGTTCATAAGGCAGTTTTTAATTCTTCAGCTAAGGTTAGCGGGGCAACAGTACATTTTGTGGATGAAATTTATGATAATGGTAAAATTATAGATCAGCAATGCGTAGATATAAAAGATGTTAAGTCTGCTGAAGAAATTGCAGAGCGAGTGTTAAAGATAGAACACGAACTATTACCAAGTGTTGTAAAAAAGTTCGTAGAAAATAAAATTCAATTAACAGATCAAAGAATATTTTTAAATTAGAGGAACGTTTTTGAAGAAGAAAGCATTAATTAGTGTATCTGATAAACAAGGATTATTAGATTTAGCAGAAGGATTGGTAAAAAGCGATTACGAAATATTGGCAACGGGAAACACAGCAAAAGTTTTATATGATGGTGGAATAGAATGTATTGAGATTTCTGATTATACAGGATTTCCCGAAATATTTTCGGGAAGAGTAAAAACCCTTCATCCAAAAGTTTTTGGGGGCATATTATTTAGACGTGATCAAAAGGAAGATATTATTGAAGCAAATAAGAATGAAATTGATCCAATTGATGTTGTTTGTGTAAATCTATATCCGTTTGCAGCAGTTGTAAATAAAGAAGATGTAGACGAACAAACTAAGATTGAAAATATTGATATTGGGGGACCGAGCTTAATTAGAGCAGCTGCAAAAAATTATAAGTTTATTTCCGTTCTAACTAATCCTGAACAATATTCAAATTTTATTTCGGTAATTCAAAAAGGTGATGTTACCGAGGAAACTAGAAAAAAGTTGGCTTCAGATGCGTTCTCTCATACTGCACAATATGATAAATTAATTGCAGATTATTTTGAAAAAGATTTACTCAATGAAAACAAAACGCTCAGAGTTAATTTAGATATAAATAGCGAACTTAGGTATGGAGAAAATCCTCATCAAAAAGCCTTTTTATATGGTGACTTTTACAAACATTTTGAATCTATACATGGGAAAGAATTATCTTATAATAATATCATAGATTTAGTTGCTGCGAATAATTTAGTAAAAGAATTGGAACAAAATTCTTGTGCAATTATTAAACATACAAACCCTTGTGGAGTTGCTGTAGGGCAAAATATTCTAGATGCTTATGAAAAAGCACTTTCCGGCGATCCTGTTTCTGCATTCGGCGGTATAGTAGCTTTTAATTCTAAAGTAAATGATGAAGTTGCGGTCAAATTAAATGAAATATTTACCGAAGTAATTGTTGCACCATCGTTTGAGGATTCAGCCCTAGAAATATTGAGAAAAAAGAAAAACCGTAGAATTGTAAAGTCTTTATCTAACGAATTATTATCCGATAATCAAATTAAGAGCATTGATGGCGGAATAATTATCCAAGAAAATGATAATTCGGTTTTTCCTGATAATTACAGAATAGTGACTGAGAGATCAGTTACAGAAGAAGAATTGAAAAATTTAAAATTTGCATGGACAGTTTGCAAACACACAAAATCTAACGCTATTGTTTTTTGTAAAGATCTGAAAGCAATTGGTGTGGGTGCAGGTCAAATGTCCAGGGTCGATTCGTCACGCATAGCAGTTAGTAAAGCTAAACAGCATGGGCATAGTCTCAATGGTGCTGTGGCGGCATCCGATGCTTTTTTCCCCTTTGCCGATGGTGTTGAGGAAATTGCTAATAATGGAGTTTTATCTATTGTACAGCCTGGCGGTTCGGTAAGGGATGAAGAAGTTATTAACGCGGCAAATACAAAAAAAATATCAATGATATTTACAGGAATAAGAAACTTTAAACACTAAGAGGAATTATGGGCATTTTAGATATTCTGTCTACAGATATAGCTATAGATTTAGGGACTGCAAATACGGTAATTTACGTAAAAGGAAAAGGTATTGTACTTAATGAACCCTCAATCGTTGCATTTGATAGAAACAGTAAAAAAATAATTGCCCTTGGGAATAAAGCTAAAGAAATGCAAGGAAGGGAACACAGACAAATTAGGGTTTCCCGGCCTATGCGAGACGGCGTTATTGCCGATTTTGAGATTGCAGAAGGAATGATTAGAGCCTTTATTAAGAAAGTTAATAGGGGTGCGTTTTCCAGCAGGAAAGTTGTTGTAGCTGTCCCGAGCGGTGTTACTGAAGTTGAAAAGAGAGCAGTAAGGGATAGTGCTGAACATGCAGGTGCAAAAGAAGTTCATTTGATTGCCGAACCAATGGCTGCTGCAATAGGTTTAGGAATTGATGTTGGCGCAGCTATAGGTAATATGATTTTGGATATCGGCGGCGGTACGACAGAGATAGCGGTTATTGCCCTAGATGGTATTGTAAATGAAGAATCTTTAAGAATTGCCGGTGATGAAATGAATAATGCCATTATTCAGTTCTTTAAGAAAAATTATAATCTTTTAATTGGTGAAAGAACAGGAGAAACAATCAAATGTGAAGTCGGTTCTGCTGTTCCCCTTCCGGATGAAATTACCATAGAAGTTAAGGGCCGGGACCTTGTTGGAGGAATTCCTAAAACCGTTGAAGTAAGCTCTGTTGAGATTAGAGATGCGTTGAATGAAAATATCACTCAAATTGTTGAAGGAGTTAAACAAACTCTTGAACGAACTCCACCTGAACTTTCGGCAGATATTTTAGATAGAGGTGTGATGATTACCGGTGGCGGTGCTTTGCTGAAAGGACTTGATGAAAGAATTAGAATGGAAACAAATTTACCGGTTCATATTGCTGAAAATCCGCTTATGGCGGTTGTTAATGGGGCTGGTAAAGCCATTGAGAATATGAATAAATACTCTAAAGTATTTATTCGAAAAAGAAGTTACTGATGGCCAATTATATTAGAATATTTCTAGCCAAGTTTAAAGAATATATCGCCTTAGTTGTACTCCTGATTTTAAGCTTAATTTTAATTACCCTAAATAATAACTCTGAAGTTAAAAATATAAGACTCTTTTCATTAGGTCTGTTTGCATCAATAAATTCAGGTATTATAAACCTTGGGACTTTATTTGAAGATAAGGTTTATATAGAAAATCTAGAAAAGAATAATGCAGAATTGATGTTGCAAATTAACCAATTGAGAAATTTTGGATTAGAGAATGAAAGGCTTAATAATTTTCTTTTATTTAAAAATGATTCGGAATTTGAGCTTTTAACTGCAAAAATTGTATCCAGATTAGTATCCAAAATAAGTGGTTACTTTATCATTTCTAAAGGGAGTGGTGATGGAGTTACCAAGGGAATGCCGGTAATTACCGATAGAGGCTTAGTTGGAATAATATCAGATGCAGCAGATAATTATTCATCAGTTAGAACTTACGAAAACAGTTTATTCAAAATAGCAGTAAAAATTCAGAGAAGTAATGTTGATGGTGTTCTTAATTGGGATGGAGAAAATTTGTTAATTAAAAACGTTCCCTCCACATATGATGTCGAAATCGGTGATAGAGTTATTGTTTCGGAATTAAGTTCTTTATTGCCTCCATCTATTCCAATAGGTTTGGTAGTAGAAAAAGAAACCACTCTTTCAGGTGTTCTCAGTAATTTAAAAGTAAAACCATTTGCGGGACTAAATTCAATTAGGAATGTAATGGTTATAAAAGTTGAAAAAAATAGCGAAATAGATTCATTGCAAAATAGTTTATTGGGAGTTGAAAAATAAAAATTACTACACTCATAAAACCTTTAATATTTTTCTTTTTACTAACAATAATTCAACTTACAATTATTCCATTAATTGCAATTGGTTCAGTTATACCTGACCTTATTATAATTGTTGTTGTAATATTTGCTTTATCATACGGGCAATTTTACGGAACTATTTTTGGGTCGTTTTGCGGATTATTTTTCGACTTAATTTCTGGCGGTGCTATAGGAACGGCAATGTTTGCAAAAACTATTAGCGGTTTTGCTGCCGGATATTTTTATAATGAAAATAAAATTGATTATAATCTTTCATCAATGTTTTTACTTTTGATTGTTTTTGTTACTGCATCAATTAATTCTTTTTTCTATTTGTTGTTAACTTCCTCTGAAGTAAAACTAAAGGTATCTTATCTTATTTTAGAACAGGGGATACTTCCCGGAATGTATACATCTCTATTCGCTTTGCCGGCTTTGCTTTATTATCAAAGGAGCAAAGTTTTATGAGCGATAAAATCTTTGGATCTAATCTTAGAAAAAATATTATAATTATTATTGTTGCATTTATCGGTATCAGCTTTATTGGGCAATTGATAAAGATGCAGATAATCGAACATAATTCTTATGTTGTAAAGTCAGATAATAACTCTGTAAAAAAAATAGTTCAGAAGGCACCTCGAGGAATCTTTTTTGATAGAAACTATAAAGTGCTGGTCAGCAATAAACCTTCTTATACTTTACAAATAATTCCGGCTATTTACGATACTAGCAAAGGCAGAATAATTGAACATATTCTAGACCTTGAAAAAAATAAGATAAATGAAATTTTGAGAAAGAACAGAGGGTATTCAAAATACTTACCCAGAGTGATTCAAAGGAATGTTTCATTTGAAGATATTGTTTGGATTGAAGAAAACAACGAAAATTTAAAAGGAGTAAACATATCTGTAGAGATGCAGAGGGATTATTCATTTGATATTATAGGCTCGCACATCTTCGGATATTTAAGGGAAATAAACTCACAACAATTAAAGCAAAATAAAAATATTTACAATCTCGGCGATTTCATTGGGATTAAGGGAGCAGAAAAATCGTTTGAGGATAGGTTAAGAGGCGATAAAGGATATGAATATATATTAGTTGATGCACGAAGAAAAACAATTGGTAAATATCTGGAAGGTTCTAACGACCTTCAACCGAAAAAAGGAAATGATATTGTTTTTACAATTGATATGGAAACGCAAAAAATTGCGGAAGAAGAATTTGAAAAATATTCAGGATCGCTTGTTGCAATAAAGCCCAGCACAGGAGAAATTCTTGCATATGTTAGTGCTCCGGAATATAATTTAGAAGAATTTGCTTCGGTAACGTCTCAACAAATGATGAACCGACTTCGTGCCGATCCTAGTAAACCTTTATTTGACAGAGCTTCAAATTCAATATATCCGCCTGGTTCTACAATTAAAATGCTAGCGGCATTAATTGGTTTGGAGGAAGGGTTAATTACCACAAAAACAACAGTGGAGTGTAAAGGTGGATTTAAGTTCGGAAATAGATTTTTTCGATGTCATGGTAATGACGGATTTGTTAATGTAGAAAAAGCAATAGAACATTCATGCAATACTTTCTTCTACAAATTAATTCTTGATATTGGACTGGATAGATGGGCTAGATACATTAGAATGTTCGGATTTGGCGAACCTACTGGAATTGATTTAGGAAATGATGCAAAAGGCATTGTCCCTGATACCGAATATTATAATAGAGTATATGGTAAAAATAAATGGGGAAGAGGGAATTTAGTAAGTCTTGGAATTGGTCAAGGTGAGTTGAGCGTTACTACTCTTCAAATGGCGCAATATACTGCTTTATTGGCAAATTTTGGAGTTACCGGTGTTCCACACGTTGGTAAAGGTTATTTAAAAGATATACAAAGTAACTTAACACCATTTAGCTATGATAAAAAGAGTATATCAATTTCTAGAAAGAATTTAGAAATTGTAAGAAAAGGTATGTATAAGGTTGTTAATGGGGAAGGGACGGCTACACATATAAAATTGCCAAATATTAAAATTGCAGGAAAAACAGGAACTTCTCAAAATCCTCACGGAGAAAATCATGCAATTTTTGTTGGTTTTGCTCCATATGACAACCCCGAAATAGCCGTTGCACTGATCGTGGAAAATGTAGGTTATGGAGGAACATTTGCTGCACCTATTGCTCAAAAAGTAATAAAAACCTATTTAGAAAATTTAGAAGAAAATGAATTGGATTTCGTCAACCTATAATTTAAGCAAATGGAACAATCAACTAAAATTACCGATAAATTTGACTTTACTCTTTTTTTTGCATTTGTTTTATTAATCACTTTTGGATTAATGGCTATTTATAGTGCAACTAATAGTCATCCTACGGCTTCAGGCAATTTTCAAAAACAATTATATACAACAATACTTGCATTTATTTTATTTTTTGTAGCTTATTCGATCCCTTACAAATTTTATAAATTGATTTCTGTTCCCTCATTTATATTTTCAATATTACCGCTTATAGCTGTATTGTTTGTCGGCAAAACGATTTATGGTGCAAAAAGCTGGATCAGCTTTGGCCCAATTGGTTTTCAGCCATCAGAATTTTCCAAAATAGGTTTAATTCTTTTCTTAGCATATTTTTTAACTAGAAAAGGAAAAAATCCAAATACCATAAAGGGCTTTCTCTTAGTTGTTGGCTATAGTTTAATCCCAATTATACTTATTTTATTGGAACCTGATATGGGGACGGCGATTGTTTATGTAATAATTACTTCGGTAATGTTATTTTGGAGTGGTGTTGATTTATTTTGGTTCTTTTTAGCTTTATCTCCAGTTGTGGTTGTGTTTGCTTCTTTATTTGGTTTGGCTGCATTCATTTTGGCAATGTTACTTATTATTGCGTTATTGTTTTACTTTAAGAAAAATATTTTTGTTAATGTTTCAATCGTTGTCTTAAATATGACTGCGGCCTTTTTATTTGATTATGGATTAAGTTTTTTAAAACCTCACCAGCAAAAAAGAATAGAGACTTTTGTGAATCCGGCATCAGATCCACTAGGTGCCGGCTATAATATTTTACAGACGAAAGTGGCTATAGGAAGCGGGGGACTTTTTGGTAAAGGATTTTTAGAGGGAAATCAAACTCAATTAAGATTTATTCCAGAACAATGGACTGACTTCATCTACTGTGTTATTGGCGAGGAATTTGGATTTATGGGTAGTATCTTGGTTGTAGTATTATTTTTAATCCTTTTCTCTAGATTAATATACATAGCAACTCATACTAAAAATAAATTCGGAAGCTTAATAGTTATCGGAAGCCTTTCATTATACTTTTCGCATTTTGCTATTAATATAGGTATGAATTTGGGAGTCGCACCGGTAATTGGTTTACCCTTACCTTTTATGAGTTATGGTGGTAGTTCGTTAATGGTTAACTTAATCTTAATGGGAATAATATTAAATTTTTATAAAAATAGACGTGAGCAAATTTAAAAATTATGAATGCACAAGAAAAATTAGAAATTAGAACGAATAAAAACCTACATATCTGCGTTGGTTTAGATAGTGACATTAGCAAAATACCGGAACATTTAAAAAGAAATAAAAATCCAATATTAGATTTTAATAAAGCAGTAATTGATGCAACCTCGGAACATGCAGCATCGTATAAGATAAATTTTGCTTTCTACGAAAATTGGGGAATTAGCGGCCTTAAAACTCTTGAGGAGACTATTGATTATATCCCAAATGATGTTTTAATAATAGCGGATGCAAAAAGAGGCGATATTGGAAATACATCGAAAAAATATGCAGAATCGGTTTTTGATTATTTTAAATGTGACTCAATTACTTTGCATCCCTATATGGGCTATGAATCAGTTGAACCCTTTTTAAGTTATCAAAATAAAATAAGTTTTATACTTGGGTTAACTTCTAATCCAAGTGCTAAAGATTTTGAAAAACAAAAGCTTCAAAATGGAAAATATCTATATCAAGAGGTAATTTCAAAAACTAATGAATGGAATATCAACAATAACTGCGGATTAGTTTTTGGGGCGACAAATTTAGAAGAGTTGGAAAGTAATATTTCTACTTTTAATGATATGCCAATCTTATTACCGGGAGTTGGGGCACAAGGTGGAAGTCTGGAAGATGTGGTTAAAACATTTTTTACAAATAATAAGAATAACTACATTATTAATATAAGCAGGGGACTGATTTATACCGATCAATCAAGCGAATTCCAATCCAGTATGCATAGCAAAATCATTGAGTACAACGAAAGTATAAAAAAAATAATTCTGTAATTATTCAAGAATTAATTTATTTTACTTGCCTCTTTAATAGTAAAAATTTTACATTTAAAATTATCTATTAATCTTTAATGCTTTCATGATTAACTCATCTAAAATCAAAGAAAAACAGCTTCATAATATTTGGATTAAACAGGACTTTATCAAAGAGTTAAACTCCTCTTCCGGTGATCAAATAATTGTTTTGAATGGAGGTGACTATAATGAAGATACAAGTGGACCGGATTTTAAGCACGCAAGGTTAAGAATAGGAAATATCACGTTTGTTGGGGATGTAGAGATTGATAGAGACTATTCCGACTGGAAAAATCACGGGCATAACATTAATAAGCACTACAATAAAGTAATTCTCCACGTCTGTTATACCAACAGGCAAAATCAAAAATATGTTTATACAAGTGAAGGAAGAAAGGTTCCATCAATCACAATTAAAGAAAATATTGCTATGGATAATTTGGTGCCTGAAATTATTCTTGGAGGTAAAAAGAATAAGCACCAGAGTTTTTCGCTTAAGTGTAGTGATGAAATAAATTTGATTGATGTAGATGACCGGCAAAATTATATACTGCAATATGGAATTAACCGGTTTGAGAATAAATGTCAAAGAATTTATAACAGGTTAAAAGAATTAAAATTTATTAATGAATTAAAACTGAATGAACCTGTAATTAGATATGAGTTGTCTAAAGAATTTCGTGAACGAAAATTTTTAAATGATGATTTTGGTGATAGAAAAATCTGGAATCAGCTTTTGTATGAACTAATTTTTGAAGCTTTAGGTTATTCTAAAAATAAAAATATAATGATGCGATTGGCTCAAAATGTTAATCTTGAGTTTCTAAAATCAATTGGAAATAATAATGATTCGATTAAGCTTGAGACAATATATTTTCATGTTTCCGGATTAATGCCGGAGAAAATTGAGAATAAAAAGCTTGAAAACAATTATCTTCAAAACCTGAGTATGGAATGGGAAAATATCTCTCCAAAGTATGATGGAAAAGTCTTTGATGAAACTCAATGGCATTTTTTGGGTCAACGTCCTCAAAATTTTCCAACAATTAGAATTTCGGGAGGGGCAAAAATTGTTGATGCAATACTTAATAGAAATTTAACTGCGGTTATAATTAAGAAATTCTCAGAAATTCATTCGATAAAAGTACTTATAAACTCCATACGGTCTTTAATAATTGTGAAAGCAAACGGATATTGGAGGGACCATTACGTTTTTGAGAAAAAATCAAATGTTAAATTGAACTACATTATTGGTTTAAGTAGGGCGGATGAAATTTTTATAAATGTACTTCTACCTTATTTATCGGTCTATTTTGATATTTTTGGTAATGAAGAAATGTCTAAAAAGGTCATAAGAGTTTACAATGAATATGAGCAAAAATCTGATAATAAAATTGTGAAAGATGTAGCTTCGGGTTTAAAATTAGAAGGTTATAATAAACGAACCATTTATTCACAAGGCATGATTGAAGTTTACAGGAATTACTGCTCAAAAAATAGATGTCTCGAATGTCATATTGGAAAAAAAGTATTTAACTAATTTTAATTTTTTTTAGTTATTTCCCTTTAATCTATTAATATCATCTCTTAATTTTGCCGCTCTTTCATAATCCTCTTTTTCAATTGCTTCTCTCAATTGATCTTGCAACGAAGCAACCTTCGTTTCAGAAGATTGTTTAGGGTGTTGTTTTGATTCAAAATCATTTGCTATTTCATATGAGTCTTCTGTTTCATCACTATCTTCGGAACTTGGAACAAATGAAGCAGCTCTCATTACTTCTTCGGAAACAAATATTTGGCATCCGGTTCTAACAGCTAATGCAATGGCATCACTTGGTCTGGCATCAACCGTATTTGATAATGTGGAAACTTCCATAATAATTTTAGCGTAAAAAGTGTTATCTCTTAACTCATCAATATAGATTTCTACAACTGTTCCGCCAAGATCATCAACTAAATTTTTCATCAAATCATGTGTTAAAGGACGTGGTGGTTTAATCCCTTCAATTTCTAAGGCAATAGATTGTGCTTCAAAAGATCCTATAATAATTGGAAGTCTTCTTACTCCAAATGATTCTTTAAGTAAAAGAGCATAAGCTCCGCCTGCTGAAGGGCTTGATGATAAACCTAATATATCTACTTGAATTTTTTCCAAATTCTAACCATTTCTTTTATGTGAAACATATATATTTCGAAAAGCAATATAATTAAATTTTCCCTTTAACTATAATTTAATATCTATCATCGGAATGAATTCTGAATCTATTAAATATGAACAAGAAGAATCAGAAGGTGGAATTTTACCTGAACTTGATTCTGAAACTTCGGTTGATACGGCATATAGAGTTTTTTTATTTAATGATGATCACCACACATTTGATGAAGTAATAAATCAATTAATTAAAGCTATTAATTGCTCTTATGAAAAAGCGAGAACTTTTGCCTTCGAAGTACATGTAAAAGGAAAAGCTATGGTATTTTCCGGAACTATGCAAAGCTGTCTTAAAGTTTCTTCAATTCTAGAAGAAATTTCTCTTCATACGCAAATAATAGGCTAGTAATCCAAATTAATATACATTTCATTCTTTTCTTTTTACAATAGCAATTTTGTAAGTTTATATACTTATTTAATTATAATAAAGGGAAAAATATCGAATGCAAATAGGTTTAGTCGGACTTCAATATTCTGGTAAATCCACGCTTTTTAATATATTATCTGAAACTGATCACTCCCAGCAAAATATAGGATTAGATAAAGCAACTATTGAGGTTGTAAAAGTTCCGGATGAAAGACTGGAAAAATTAACAGACATTTTTAATCCCAAAAAAACAGTAAATGCCACAATTGAAGTTTATGATATTCCTGGATTAAGAACCGGTGATGATGGAAAACTAAGAATTACAAATAATTTTTTAAATGAAGTAAAAAATAATGATGCTCTTTTCTATGTTGTTCGTCAATTTCAAGAAGATTCGGTCTCCCATCCCATGAATAAAATAAATCCTATTGAAGATATTTTATTTCTTGAAACTGAATTTTTGTTTTACGATTTGGCATTCCTAGAAAATAGAATAGAAAAAATTCGTAAAGAGGTGATGAAAACAAAGGATGAAAGATTAAAAAAAGAAATTCCCGTAATTGGAAAATGTTTAGAACATGTGGAAAATGAAAAACCTTTGAGAACGCTAAATCTTGATGAAAATGAACGAAAATTATTATCAGGTTATCAGTTATTGACTTTAAAACATTTGGTAATAGCTATCAATTTTGATGATAATTCCATTGATAGTATTGACGAATATATAACCCAAGCGAAGGAATTACTTAATGATAACAATGTGAAAATTATTCCATTTTATGCAAAACTGGAACTAGAGTTATCTAAGCTTGAAGAAGATGATAGAAAAATGTTTATGGAAGATTATGGAATAAAAGAATCGGCATTAAATAAAATATTGCATGCATCCTATGACGCTTTAGGATTACATAGTTTTTTTACCGTCGGTGAAGATGAAAATAGAGCTTGGACCATAAGGAAAAATTATACGGCTCAAGATTCGGCTGGTGTTATCCACTCGGATTTTTATAACAAATTTATACGGGCAGAAGTTGTTGGATATGATGATTTTATGGAGTATAAATCATTTTCAAAATGTAAAGAAGCCGGTGTTTGGAGGTTGGAAGGGAAAGATTACATTGTAAAAGATGGCGACATATTAAATATTAGACATAGCTAGAAATATTAATTGAATAAAGTCAGATTATCAAATAAGGAGTTTTTATGTCAGAAAAAGCTATTAAAGGACTTAAACCTGAACTATTGTGGCAACATTTTTATGAATTAAGTCAAATTCCCAGACCTTCGAAAAGAGAAGAAAAAGCAGTAGAATTTGTTAGAGAATATGCTAGAAGAAATAACTTTAAATTCGACGAAGATAAAGTAGGGAACATCGTAATTCATGTTCCGTCAAGTAAAGGAAAAGAAAAATCGCCGACTGTTGTATTGCAAGGTCATGTTGATATGGTTTGTGAAAAAAACAAAGGCACAAAACACGATTTTGATAAAGATCCCATAAAATTGGTTAACAATGGTAAATGGATTACTGCCGATGGTACTACTCTTGGTGCGGACAATGGAATTGGAGTTGCTGCCGGAATGGCAATAGCTCTGGATAAAGCTGCCGTACACGGGCCGTTAGAACTTTTGTGTACAATAGATGAAGAAACCGGCATGACCGGAGTGAATGAATTGCAACCGAAATTCATCAAAGGTAGAACATTACTTAATATGGACTCGGAAGAAGATGGAGCATTCTATGTTGGCTGTTCCGGTGGTCAGGATACAGCAGGAACTTTTGATCTGGAGTTTACTAGGGCTAGAAAAGGATTAGAACCGGTAGAAATATTAATAACCGGATTAAAAGGGGGACATTCAGGATTAGATGCACATCAACAAAGAGCAAATGCAATTAAACTCCTTGCCCAGCTTTTAAATCGTTTAGATGTAAACTACAAGGTTGGCAGAATTTCCGGCGGTTCATTAAGAAATGCGATACCAAGAGAAGCAGAGGTACTTTTATTAGTAAAACCTGAAGATCTGAAAAAAGTTAAAAAAAGTATTAAAGAATTTATAACAGATTCATTAAACGAATTCAAAACTACCGATGGTGGATTAGCAGTAAAAGTTAATAAAGTTAAGCAAAAAGGTTCAAAAGTAATAAAGAAAGAATTGATCGAAAAAATAATTAATACATTATTGGCTTTACCGCATGGGGTTATGTCAATGAACCCAGATATACCTAAATTAGTAGAAACCTCTACTAACTTAGCCACATTAAAAATGGAAAACGAAAAAATTGTTATTGGAACCAGTCAAAGAAGCTCTATTGAAAGTGCAAAAGAAAATGTTGCTAATATGTTAATTGCAATCTTCAGGCTTGCCGGTGCAAAAATAACTGTCGGTGACGGATATCCGGGATGGCAGCCGAATATGGATTCTAACCTTTTAAAAGTTTCCAAAAAGGTTTATAAAAAATTGTACAAATCGGAGCCGGAAATTAAAGCAATTCATGCCGGACTTGAAACCGGATTACTAGGAGCAAAATATCCCGGCATAGACATGATTTCATTCGGTCCGACAATTGAAGGTGCTCATTCTCCGGATGAAAAAGTAAATATTAAAGATGTAGAGAAATTTTATCAAATTTTGAAGAGTATTCTCAAAGAATTAGCATAAATACATTCACCGTTTAGTTTAGAATTAAACGGTGAGTTTTATAAAAAGATATAATTGTCATATTATAATATTTTAGAGGGAGATATGAAAAAAAAGTTAAAACTTCATGATGTTCCCAAAATTGATAGTATTCAAGAAATGGTTCTAAATTCATGTACGAACCATAAAGATAAACTCGCTTTAGAAGATTTACAAAACTACCCGATTAATCGAGCAACATATTCCGACCTTAAAGAAAACATCTTAAAATTTGGTAAAGTTTTACAGGGATTAGGATTAAAAGAGAGGAGCCATGTTGCATTAATAGGAGAGAATAGAGTTCAATGGTCAATTAGTTATTTAACACTAATGAGTTTCAATTACGTGGTTGTACCGATTGATAAAAATTTAACCGAAAGTGAAATTTTAAATATTATTCATGAATCGGATTCTGAAGCAATAATATTTTCTAACACCTACTCTAATGTTTTATCTGAAAACAAATCTATACTAAAATCTCTAAGATTTTACATTAATATGGATGAATCATCTGAAGAAAATAATTTTCTTAGTATGGCGGAACTTATTGAACAGCAGGAAATAGGTGATACAACAATTTTACCAAAAATAAATCCTGATGATTTAGCGGAAATTATTTTTACTTCCGGCTCTTTGGGAAGAGCAAAAGGAGTAATGCTTTCTCAAAAAAATCTTGCCACCAACCTAATGGATATGGTAAGTATGTTAATGATGTATCCTAGCGATAGATTTTTATCTGTGCTTCCGATCCATCATACTTATGAATGTACTTGCGGAATGTTGTGTCCTATGTATGTGGGAGCATCCGTTCATTATGCAAGATCTCTTAAAACAGTAGCTGAAGATATGCAGAAAGTTAAAGCTACAATTGTACTTGGTGTTCCTTTATTATTTGATAAAATGTTTAAAAAAGTAATGAAAGCAATTAATGAGGATAAGAAAAAAGCATTTTTAGTTCCGAAACTTATTAAAATAACCAACCTGACACAAAAGTTAGGTGCAAAAGGTTTAAAGAAAAAAATATTTAATGAGCTGCAGGAAAAATTTGGGGGAGCAATAAGAATATTTATTGTAGGCGGTGCAGCTGCAGATCCTGTTGTTGCGGAAGGACTGCAAGGATTCGGTTTTTCATTTCTCCAGGGTTATGGCCTTACGGAAACTTCACCGATTTTGGCTGTTAACCGTATCGATGAATTTAAAAATGATTCTGCAGGATTATCGCTGCCAAGTGTGGAATTAAAAATTATTGATCCTGATGAAAATGGTGTCGGCGAAATATATGCAAAAGGTAATTCGGTAATGTTGGGGTACTACAAAAATAAAGAGCAAACCGACGATACATTTGAGAATGGTTGGTTTAAGACAGGAGATCTAGGTTATATTGATAACGACGGTTTTTTACATATTTCCGGTAGAAAGAAAAATGTGATAATTTCAAATAGTGGAAAAAATGTATTTCCGGAGGAAATCGAGGATCAATTAAATCATAGCCCATATATTCAGGAATGTTTAGTTTACGGCGAAAAAGATCAAAAGCAAAATGAAATTATTGCTGCTCAAATATTTGTTGATACTGAAGCATTTTTATTAATGTCTCAAGAGAAAAATGTTAAGATAAGTGATAATTTGATTCATGAAACAATTTCAATTGAGGTTGATAGAATAAACAAAAAGTTAGCGTCGTATAAAAGAATAGTAAGATTTCATATAAGAGACACGGAATTTGAGAAAACAACTACGCAAAAAATTAAAAGATATCTTATAAAATAGAATAAATAATAAGCTATAGTGCAAGAGTAGTCTAAAGACGGAACAATAAAAAAGGCTCTAATTATTATCAGAGCCTTTTTGACACTAACAAATCAAAAGGAAGTTTGTTATACCTATTTTTTATAGGCTGTACGAATAAGATAAAGATTTAATACAGATGATGTGACCTTGCTCATGAGTTTTACCCTAAATTAAATAAATGATTCTAATTTCCGATAATTGATTTAAACTTGAATGGAGTGGGTAAACCTTGAATGCATATTTTGAAAAATCTATTTCGGCTTATAAACTTGTTAATCAAGTAACAAAATCACTTGAAATTGATGAGGCCCCGGAAATTAGTGTGCAAAATGGTAATGTTCAGAAAATAATATCAGTTTGTTTTAGGTTTATTGAAGATAATTACGAAAGTAAAAACACTAGGGAATTGCTAAAATATTATGTGGCTCATAGTTTCTTTGAAGATTATGATCTAGAAAGTAGTGAAGATTATGCAGATAAATTGGTAAATTAAAACTTTAGGTGATAGGAATAACTACTTATTATACAGTAGTTTACGAATATTATCCTTCATGCTATATATCCATGCGAATAGAATTAATGCCAGTCCGATATAGGAAGCTCCATCTCTAAAAATCACCCAATTTTCATGGTATTCGGTAACCCAAATTTTATTATTAGTAACAAAATTACCTTTAATTGATAATTTGGTGCTGGATATTTTATTTACATTAGCTAGCTCAATCTCATCATCGTTAAAGGATTTAACCCAGTAAGAATTTGTATTTTCGTTGAATTCTATTTCTTTTCTATCCATTTCTACGTATTTATTCTTCCTGCTTTCAAAATCTTTTAATGTTCCTACAAAATGGTTATCTGCTTCCAGAACATTGTCCATAAATTTTAAGGGCAGGAATAAATAAACTCCCAAAAAAAGAATTCCCCAAAATATCCTCGTTTTCGAAAATACTAAGTTGAAATTAGTTGTTAATAATTCTTTCCATGTAAAGACAAAAAATAAAATTCCAGATATAGTTATAAAATAAGTTAAATAACTCTCAGGCCAGAAAAAACCGTAATTAAGTAATTTCCAGTTTATAGGAGCAAACAAATGAACGCCATTTGCCCATTTCGTTTGCATGGGATCAAGGAGCAAATGTAATAATGCTCCCCAAAAAAGTATAAAAAATGTTTTCGTTGGTTTTCTGCTGAGTGAAACAAAACTTAAACTTAAAATTATACAGAAAAATAATGAGGCCTGAACGATAACGTATGGCTGCAGTTCATAACCGTTAATGTTCGGCAGTAATAATGCGACAATTTTTCTTACAATCCATGGGAAATCCGGGATTAAACATCCTAAATAAATCCATAATATGTCTGATTTTTTAGCAATGGTTTTCGTCAATAAACCATTAATTCCGATATGTGCAAGAGTATTAGGCAAATAAATTTCCCTTAATTATTTTAATTGAAAAACAATCTAAAGCTTAGAAATGTTAATCTTTTTGTTCTGATTTAAGTAATATTAAATTTCATTTAAACATATATTTAGTATTCATAATATTTCGAAATTATTAATTCATTTCAAATAAAATAATTCTTTGTTTTTGACAAAATTGATCATAGTATCCGTAAAAGTATTCTTTATACTTTTCTTAATTGTAATTCCTTCATTTTCTCAAGAAGTTATAAACGATTCAACTGAAATTGTAGACCATGCCGATTTAGTATTTGACAGCCTTATAACTAAACTAAATGCTGAAACCATAGACACATCAAAAGTAAATATTATAAATAAAATTGCCTGGGAATATGCCCCGACAAATTTTGAGAAAAGTAAAAGGTTTGCAGATTCTGCGCTTACACTCTCTAAAGAAATCAACTGGGAAAAAGGAAAGGCTTTTGCACTTAAGAATATTGGGGAGGCATTAAGGTATAACGGAAGAGTTGAAGAATCATTAGAAAAATTTGAAATAAGTTTGAATATCTTTAGAAAACTGAATCTTGAAAATGAGATTGCTAGGGTTTATAATGATTTTGGACTTTCTTATCGGCATTTAACCGAACTTACTAAATCTTTTGAATTTCATTCCAAGGCACTATCGATTTATGAAAAAAGAAACGATTTAAAAGGGATAATTAAGGTGTATACCTATCTTGGAAATTTGGTTTATCAAATTGATGAAATTGATAAAGCTTTAAATTATTATCAAAAAGCACTAAATATTTCTAATGAAATTAAAAATAGATCTCCTATCGCAACATTAAATTATAATATTGGAACGATTTATAGAAGGAAAAATGAGTATTCGAAAGCACTTAAATATTACCGTATAGCGAATAAAAAATTTAAGGAACTAAATGATTTGAATAATTATTCTAATCTCCTTGGAAATATTGGCAATTTATATCTGAGAAAAGGAGATTATGGCAAAGCTTTATTTTATTGCAAAAAAGCGTTAGAATTTAATGAAAGAATGGAAGATAAAAATGGTATTGCTTATCAAAATGCTAATCTAGGAGAAATTAAATACACAATGGTTATTGACTCAAGTAGTCAAATTACTGGCAAAGAAAGAAACAACTTAATAATGGAATCAATAGATAACTTAAAAATTTCATCATCAATGTTCGATGAATTAGGCAATAGAATTCAACAGATGGAAGATTTAATCTTGCTCTCTAAAGTCTATAAAGAAAATGGTAATTATTTTGAGGCATTTAATACACTTGAAGAAGCAAAGAAACTGGATGATTCCCTAAAAACTAAAGAAGTAAACAAAGCGATAGAGGAATTGGAATTTCAGAAGAACTTGGAGATAAAAGAGAAAGAAATTGAAATTCTAAACAAGGATAATAGTTACCAAAAAAACATGAAAGGACTACTTATCGGATTTGCGGTTTTTCTGATTCTGTTCTTGTGTATTATTGTTTATTTATATAATAGCAAACACAAAAGAATTTACCAATTAGAAGAAGATATAAAACAAAGGAAGGAGGCAGAAGAAGCATTAGTGGAAGACATTAAAAAACTTAATAAAAGTCCTTAAACATTAAGAATTCCTACAATAAAGCATAAGAATTATAATTTTTTTATTATTCCACAATAGTAATCGGAAAGCTTGATAATAATTAATTTTTCAGTTAAACTTATATAATAAGATTTATGAGATAACTTAATTCCCCCATTTAGTAATAGTAAGTTGAACTTCATGAATAAAAGTATAATTTCTGCAAGTTTGTTTTTCACCATATTACTTATTTTTATTACCCTGTCAAATATTTATTCTCAAGACCCGAACAAAGATACATTAGAGATTATAGATAATGCCGATTTGGTATTTGACAGTCTTATGACCAAGCTAAATACTGAGACCGAAGACACATCTAAAGTTAATATTCTAAACGAAATTGCCTGGGAGTATGCACCGACAAATTTTGAAAAAAGTAAAAAGTTTGCAGATTCTGCCCTTGCACTTTCTAAAGAAATTGGTTGGGAAAAAGGGGAAGCCTTTGCACTTAAAAATATTGGTGAGGTTTTAGGATATAATGGAAATGTTGAAGAGTCAATATTAAAATATGAATATGCTCTTAAATTATTTAAAAAATTTGAAAATCAAAATGAGATAGCCAGAGTATATAACCATCTTGGTATATCTTACCTCCATTTATCTAAATTAAAAAATTCATTTGAAAACTTCAACTATGCCCTCAATATTTATCGTGATATTGGTAATGAGGAAGGCATAGTAAAAGGATACACTTATCTTGGGGCTCTATTTTATCAATTTAATGACTATGAGAAATCTTTAAATTATTATAAAAAAGCATTAAAAATAGCAGAAAGATTGAAAAAGACATCAACATATGCATCATTAATTGCAAATATGGGCATGATATATAACAAACTTGAAAATTATGATGAAGCTCTAAGGTATTATAAAATTTCTGAGAAAATATATAAAGACTTAAATGATATGCGTAATTATTCAATTCATTTAGGAAATATCAGTGATTTGTACCTAAAACAAAAACGTTTCGACGAGGCAATAGTCTATAGTAAAAAAGCTTTGTATTTTAGAACTAAAATGAATGATAAATATGGTATTGCTTATCAGAATGCGAATTTAGGCGAAATAAGATTTAAAAAGGCTTTAAATTGGAGTCAACCTGATCCAAATAATAATAAACAAAAATTATTAATGGATGCCATTAATAATCTAAAGATTTCGTTTCAGATATTCGAAGAGATAGGTAATCTGATTGAACAAAAAGAAGATTTGGTGTTATTATCAAAAGTCTACAAGGAAAATAATAATTATATAGAAGCGTTAAAAACTTTGGAAAGAGCACAAGCAATAGGTGATTCATTGCAAATTGGAAAAGCCAAAAGCTCTATTGCTTCATTGGAAGCCAAACAAAATTTAATTTTAAAGCAAAAGGAAATTGAAATATTAAATAAGGAAAATGAATATCAAAGATTGATAAAAAAAGTACTAATCGGTATAGCAATGCTTTTTGTAGCCATATCACTATTTACATTTTATCAATATGCCAATAATAAAAAGCGTAGTAGAATTTTGGAAGAAAATATCCAAATAAGAAGTCAAGCCGAAGAAGCGCTGAAAAAAAATGAAATGGAGTTAAAAAAACATAAAAATCAATTGGAACTGATAGTCCGGAAAAGAACTTCGGAATTGGAGAAAGAAATTAGTGAACGAAAAAGGACGGAAGAAGATTTATTAGTTGCAATTGATAGAGTAGAAGCAGCCAATAAAGCTAAATCGGTATTTTTAGAAAATATGAGTCATGAATTAAGAACTCCATTGGTAGGTATTCTGGGCTATTCGGAATTGCTGCATGGAGAAGTTCCAACAAAAGAACTAAAAGAGATGGCAGATGGCATTAATAGAACCGGAAACAGGTTGTTAAATACATTAAGTATGGTTCTGGATTTAGCCAGAATTGAATCCGATAAGTTTGAAATAAATATTACGGAAGTTAATGTTGAACAAGAATTAAGACAGATTTATAATAATTTTAAAGGGGCGGTTGCGGTAAAAAATATTGATTTTTCACTTGAACTTTGTGATGACGCCAAATTTTTAGCTTCCGATTCGGGAATTTTTAAAGTTATTGTCGAAAACCTGGTTAATAATGCGATTAAGTTTACTAAAAAAGGTAAAATTACTATTGAAACAAAGATCGAAAGTGAAAACACAAAACGAAATTTTATTGTCAATGTTATAGATACAGGAATTGGAATAAAGAAAAATGAAATTCCAATGATATTTAATGAATTTAAACAGCTTAGTGAAGGTACCTTGAAGGATTTTCAAGGTACCGGTTTGGGATTATCAATTTCTAAAAAATTTATAGAACATTTAAATGGGGAACTTATAGTAAAAAGTGAATTCGGAGAAGGCTCAAAATTTACTTTAAAGTTCCCAATCGTTTAATTTTTAATAAAATATTTAATTACATAATTCTAATACAATTTTTTGATTCTTTTATTATGGTCTTGGAAGTGAAACTTCATCTTTTTTAAGAGAATCTGACTGTCTATTTTCTTTCTCCAACTCAGTATTTGTATTATCCGGTGCTACAACAGAACTGCTTTGTTCACAACCAGCAAGAATAAAAATTGATATTGCTAACACTGCTAAAAACTTCTTCATTTAATACTCCTATATGTTTTAATTTGAGGGAGTATCATATTATGTAATTCTTTTTTGCTAACTTGTGATTCCGCTCATTGACAGAAAATATGAGCTAAGTTGTTTAATTATAATGTTTTAAGGTGGATTATTTAAATCTAATTAGTGATATTATTTGGATATTTAGGTTGTTAAGTGACTCAAAAAAAGAATTAGATCTTCTTCTTTTTAAGTACTGTTATATTACCAAATGTGATTAAAAACAGACCAATTATTGCTGTTGAGGTCCATTGATAATCTTCAAAAAAGGTGGAAAAAATGAGAGCAATGATGGGGAAAACCAGTGTTACATAACCGGCCTTGTCTGCTCCGATATTTCCCAATAAAGTGAGATATGCTCCAAATGCGATAATAGATCCGAAGATGGATAAATAAAATAGTGATATGATATATGAGAATGAAAAATCGAAAACTAACGGGGCACCGGTAATCAAGGAAATAATGTACATAGAAATTGCCCCGTACATCATACCGAATGCATTTGTTTGAATAACAGGAAGATTATTTTTTTGGTTTCGGGCAGATGTAATATTTCCTAATGAAGCAATAAAAGCTCCGCCTAAAGCCATCATAAATCCTTGAGAATTTTTACTGCCAAAATCAAAATTTAAAATTTCGTTTTTAAAAACCAAAGTTATGCCTATAAATCCGATTATTGCACTAACTAAAACATAAGGTCTTATTTTTGTTCTTAAAAAGATAGCACCGTTGAGTATGTTAAAAAATACGATTGTAGAAAAAGCAACAGCTACTAATCCGCTTGTTATATAAAGTTCTGATGCATATGATAACCAGTAATTTACTCCAAATAATAATATTCCCAGTTGAAGCATAAAAAAATGATCTTTTAGAGTGTATTTTAAATTTCTACCTGTGAAGTAGCAGAATAAAAGTAAAATTGCGGATGCAAGTACATACCTGTAAACTACGGAAACAATAGGCTCAACAATCCCCAGTTGGAAAGTAATAACAAGCCAGGTTGAACCCCAAATTAATGCTGTTATGGAAAAAAGAAAAAAGTTTTTCAATTTTATTACTTTCTATTTATTCAAATACTCTGCTTTAAAGGATTGTAACAATAAACAATAGTGTAAGCAATTTCAATTATTTTAATGAGTATATTTTAGATAAAGTAAAAAAATCGATATACCTTGAATAAATCGGATAATTACTCCATATTGTTTGTGAATTATGATAACTGTTTACATGTTCAAAAAGAAAATAGAAAGAAATTACAATGAGAGGTATAAGATTTAGCGAGTTTGTACCTGATCAACCTGGTAAGGTTGGTTTCGACGAGCTGCTTAAGATTTTTATGCAATTATTAAATGTTACAGCAGGTGATGTAGCTGAAGCCCTTGCATATCTTAATGATTTGGACAACCGTTACAATATTACAGGTGAAGAATACGGAATCGGCGATTTTATTCAGGATTTAAAGGATAAAGGTTATATAAAAGAAGATGGCTCGGTAGAAACAAATTTTGTTATGACTGCTAAATCCGAAATAGCGATTAGGAAACAATCGTTGGAAGAAATTTTCACCAAGCTCAAAAAGGGAAATAGAGGCAATCATAATACCCCTTTTTCCGGTTCTGGTGATGAGGTTACTTCGGAAAGAAGGGATTATCAATTTGGTGATACACTTGATAAAATTGATATGACTTCATCAATTAAAAATGCGCAAATTAATCATGGCATTTCGGATTTTAGACTCTCGGAAAATGATCTTGAGGTAGAAGAAAACGAATATAAAACAAGTGCTTCAACAGTTTTAATGATAGATATATCGCACTCCATGATTTTATATGGTGAAGATAGAATTACACCGGCAAAAAAAGTGGCTATGGCGTTAGCCGAACTGATTACGACTCGTTTTCAAAAGGATACTTTGGATATTATTGTATTCGGCAACGACGCATGGCCGATTGAAATTAAGGATTTACCATATCTCGAAGTCGGACCGTATCATACCAATACTTATGCCGGACTTGAATTAGCTATGGATATTTTAAGACGGAGAAAAACAACAAATAAACAAATTTTTATGATTACTGATGGAAAGCCTACATGTTTAAAAGAGGGTATCAAATATTATAAAAACAGTTTTGGATTAGATAAAAAAATTATTAACAAAACGTTAAATCAGGCAGCAATTTGCAGAAGGTTAAAAATTTCTATTACAACATTTATGATTGCCCGGGATCCTTTTTTGCAAAAATTTGTAAGGGAGTTTACAAAAACAAATCAAGGCAGGGCATATTACAGTAATTTAAGCGGGTTAGGGGAATTTATATTTGAAGATTATATAAGAAACAGAAGAAAGAATGTAAGGTAGCGTATTAAAACTAAATCCTGATACTAATAATTTTGAATTGCTTATGCTAGTAAGCATAATTTGTCGAAAGGTATAAAATGAACTTAAATATTGATAAAATAAAAACACTGGGGAAGTTAAAGGAAAGCGATTACAGGTTTCGTTCAATTAAGGATGAAATGCGCGAAAATTTAATAAAGCAGTTAAAAAGTGGAAATCAAATTTTTAATGGGATAATTGGTTATGAAGAAACAGTGATTCCGGATATCCAGAGTGCCATTCTTTCTCGTCATAATATAATTTTACTTGGTTTAAGAGGACAGGCAAAAACTAAAATTGCCCGCTTAATGGTTACTCTTTTAGATGATTATTTGCCGGCTATTGCCGGTTCGGAATTAAACGATAATCCCTTAAAACCGATCTCAAGATTTGGTAAAGACAGAATTGAACAAATGGGTGATGAAACTCCAATTGAATGGATAACCAATGAAGAGCGTTATACTGAAAAATTAGCTACACCCGATGTAACGATTGCAGATCTTATTGGTGATGTGGATCCGATTAAAGCCGCATCACTAAAACTTCCATATTCGGATGAAAGAGTAATTCATTTTGGATTAATCCCTAGATCTCATCGAGGAATTTTTGTGATAAATGAACTCCCGGATTTACAGGCCAGAATTCAGGTTGCCCTTTTTAATATCTTACAGGAAAAAGATGTTCAGATAAGGGGTTTCAGAATAAGACTGCCGCTCGATGTTCAGTTCGTATTTACCGCTAACCCGGAAGATTATACAAATAGAGGATCAATTGTAACTCCGCTTAAGGATAGAATAGATTCGCAAATTTTGACCCATTATGCTAAAACTATTGATGAATCGAGACAAATAACAGACCTGGAAGCCAATTTTACAAAAGACCAAATTGATACAATTAATTCACCAAAATTGGTTAAAGATTTAGTTGAAACCATTGCTTTTGAAGCTCGTAAAAGTGAATACGTGGATTCTAAAAGCGGTGTTTCCGCACGTCTTACAATATCAGCCATTGAAAACCTGGTAAGCACTGCCGAAAGAAGAATGCTTGTAAATGGTGAAGAAAATACCACTGTTCGAATTTCGGATTTCATAGGTGTGATTCCTTCGGTTACCGGAAAGGTTGAACTTGTTTATGAAGGAGAGCAGGAAGGAACTGCAACTGTTGCACAAATACTTATTGGAAAGGCAATAAAACAACAATTTGAAGATTATTTCCCAAGTCCGGATAAAATTAAGAAAACACAGGAAAAAAATCCTTATGCCGAAATAATTCATTGGTTTTCTCATAATAATTTAGATTTATTGAACAATATATCGGATGAAAAATATCGTAAAACTTTATGCGGTGTTACAAATTTAGGTACAGTTGTAAAAAATATTCATCCTAATTTACCTGAACATGAGATGTATTTAATGATGGAATTTTTATTACACGGACTAGCTGAATATTCCCTAATAAGTAAACAACATGTTGAATTTGGTTTACAGTTTAAGGATATGATTTCCACAATGTTTACAAATCAAGCTGATGATGATGAATTAAACGATGAAGATTATACGTATTAAAATTCTGCTTTAAAAATATTTTTTTAGTTCCTGCGCAACCTTTTTAATTTAGGTTAGTCTAAATAAATGTTGATAGTATAGAAAACTAACCAAACTTAATTATAAGGGGAGTGTGAGATGACCAACCTTAAACAAATTTTAACCGTTTCTTTATTACTTTTATTTTCCAGTTTTTCACTTTTCGCTTCAATAGAAAAAACCGAAAATAAAACTTTTACAGTTCAATCCGGCGGACGCTTAGAGGTGGAAACGGAAAAAGGATCAATTTCAATTAAAACCCATTCTTCCGAAACCATTGATATAGCTATTTATTTTAAAGCTAAAACTAATGATGACGAATTGGCAGAAAAATTATTTGATGCATTCAGCATAGATTATGACCATAATGGTTCGGACTTGCGTATAATAGCAAAATATAATGGTCGTAAAAACTGGCTGTCAAACTTATTTGGCGGATCTAAATGGAATAAATTAAATGTACGGTTTGTTATAGAGGTACCGGAAAAATATAATGTGGATTTAAATACCAGCGGAGGCGGAATTTCTGTCGGAGATCTTGAAGGTTTTGTTAAGAGCAGAACTTCGGGCGGCGGATTAAAATTTGGAAATATAAATGGTGATATTGACGGAAAGACTTCAGGCGGTGGAATTACGATTGGCGAATGCAGCGGTAATGTAGATGTATCAACCTCCGGTGGAGGTATTAAAATTAATAAATGTACCGGAACAGTAGAAGCTTCAACATCCGGCGGAGGAATTACGGTAAATGAAGTTTATGGTGCAATTGATGCTTCAACATCCGGCGGTTCTGTTTTTGCTTCAATCTTAGATCAACCTAGAGAAGAATGTCGATTAACTACTTCCGGTGGCGGAGTTACGGTAAAATTAGCGCAAAATATTAATGTTAATTTAGATGCTAAAACAAGCGGTGGTTCCGTAAGCAGTGATTTTCCAATAAAATTTAGAGGTAAGGTAGAGCGTTCTAAGTTAAAAGGTGAATTAAATGACGGTGGCCCCCTTCTTTATTTGAGAAGTTCCGGTGGAAGTATTAATGTAGTTGAAAACTAGAAATTAATTTCAAAGGTACTCCAAATAATTTCGAAAGTATGCGCGGCTCAATTTTGTGTCGCGTTTTTATTTTATATCCGAATGTTAAACCGGCTTTGTAACTTTTGTCGGGATAGGTTTGATAGTTGGTTCCTGTTGTTCCATTGTTAAAAATCTATAGATTCCGAACAATAAAAATATTATAAAAAATGTTAGAAGAACTTTAATAATTAATTTTATGTTTTTTTGTTTTAAATAATTCGATAAAATTATTGCGGTTAAAAAAGCAATTGCTCCGGTAATGATTCCATTCCCTAAAATAATAGCTACTCCGGCTAAACCCTGGCCATCAGCTGCACCGGAAACAGCGGAGACAATCATACCAATAATAACAAAATTTAAAAAGGCTAATAAATAGAAAAGAATATTTCGTTTACTAAACATTAATTTTTGTAATATTGATAAATGA
>Ga0209633_10000840_pt1 | contig 33849 bp, 26 predicted proteins | sample Cruoilmetagenom1_FD_187290 | JGI IMG/M metagenome (GOLD analysis project Ga0209633, IMG submission 187290) | Oil polluted marine microbial communities from Coal Oil Point, Santa Barbara, California, USA - Sample 1 (SPAdes) (version 2) | ecosystem: Environmental > Aquatic > Marine > Oil seeps ... | reverse complement strand
AGGTTCAGAAGCATAAGCTCCTCTTTTTTGAATTCCGAAACCTTTAATGTCTCTGAATAAATCTCCAACATTTCTAGGTTTAGTCGTTGCTTTTATATGATTAACAATTACATTTGATTGAGAAATGTCTTTTAAAACATTAGCTTTTACAATTATATCATCTAAGTTTATAGATTTTGAATGTAAACGAATTTCAATACCAACTGATGAAATTATAAAGGTTTTTTCTTTATAATTAACATGCGAAATTAACAATACATCATCAATTTTGGCTTGTATTGTAAATTTGCCATTGGCATCTGTAACTGTAAATATGTTTGTATTTTTTAACTGAATACTCGTGTTTTCAATTGGATTATTTGTTTTAGCGTCAATAATTATTCCGCTAATTGTTTTTTGTTGTGCAACAATCACACTTGATGATAAGATAATACATATCATCAAAACTATATTTTTAATCATTTAATATTAGTTTAAAATATGAGGATTAACTACCATACTATGGTAGTTTCTTAATAAATTATATTTTTAAACTAATTTTTTAGGAGGGCGAAATATATATTCAATATAATTTTCAGCCTTCTCATTTCTAGAAATAGAGATTTTTTGCTTTTGTAGAATATTAAAACTTAATTCTGCATATTTAAATGAGTATAAGGTACTAACCGGATATTTATCAAAATCTATTGTGGGTATTCTCGATTTGTTATTTATTGGAAGATTAGGTAAAGACTTTTCAATTTCTTTAGCCACATAACATTTACCATTACAAGCTAAAATAGGTTTATTTCTATTTTCGCATAATTGTTCAGCGATATAATCGTAATTGACAAAATAGTCAATAACTGGCAGAATAGGCCTGAACATGGCAATAACATAAAGAAATAAAAATATGTAGCTAGTAATAAGCTTTTTCACAATATGCAAATTAAAAAGACAAAACTATCTTTTATTCATTTTATGAAAAATGACTTTTATCATAGTATTTGTCCTAATCCGAAAAGAATGGCAAACAAGAAAGTACTCAATGCCAACTTCTTTAATTCAGGGTCTAACCTTTTGGCATCTTTATTAGAATAAACAGTAAATAGATGTTTAAAAATTGGAATAAAAGCAATAATGAATAAAAATTGCATCAAAGAATTATAATGTAAAGTAGTATAGAGAAGTGCCAATAAAAATGCAAAAGTCAATAAATAATAATGATAATATTTGGCAAACTCCTCTCCAATTTTAACCACCAACGTTTTTTTGTTTGCTTTGGCATCTGATTCTCTGTCTCGAATATTATTTAAATTAAGAACTCCTACGCTTAACATACCAATAGTGGTAGCCGGAAGAAAAATCGATAGATCGAGTTGTTTAGCGTATAAGAAATAACTACCCACAACACTTAACCATCCAAAAAATAGAAAGACAAAAACATCTCCGTAACCACTATACCCATAAGCTTTTTTACCCATTGTATATTTAATTGCAGCTGTCAGGCTTGCAATACCAAAAACTAAAAACAAGAAAAAATAAGGCAAGTTTTCTTTACCAAATGAGATATAGATCAATAATAAGGCAATTATAAAGGTTATTCCCCCAGTTATTTTAATGGCATCCAACATTTGTTTTGGTGAAATTGCACCACTTTGTAAAGCTCTTTTTGGCCCAATTCTATCGACATTATCGGTCCCTTTTATACCGTCTCCATAATCATTTGCAAAATTAGAAAGTACTTGGAAGCCTATAGTAGTAATCAGTGCCAGTAAACAGATTTTCCATTCAAAAAACCCATCAGCGAGCGCTAAAAAACTTCCGACTATTATTCCGGAAAGTGACAAGGGTAAAGTCCTTAAACGTGCTGCATTGATAAAAGACTTTAACAAAACCAAAAAATATTTTATTTTAAAAATTGTTGCTCTTCACTCAATTCAAGCGCTTCTCTAATATTAACATTCTCACCATAAGATTGGGCAATAATAAAACAATCTTTAAACCCTAAGCTTCTAAGATCGTCTTTTAATACTTTCGCTTCTGCATAAGTGATAAAGTTACCAATGGCATATTTATTCAAACCACCTTCTTTAAATTCTTTCATATGCGCTAAATCGTCTGAAAATAATTTGGCTTTGAAATTGGTAAAGGCTCCAATTTGAATACTAAAGATAATGGGTTCTCCTGCAATGCCATCTTCACCAAGAATTTCATCGTTAAATTCATTTTCACTATTAAATGAAACTGCTTCTTTTAAATGCTCTAATGAATCAACATTAACTAAGGCCAAGTTATTCTTCTTAAGAAATTTTTCGTTAGGATTTTTTGATTTATTAACAAAAGACCATAAAAATAATAGCAATAATAACAAACCGAAAGAACCTAAAATAATTCTATGTTTTTTTAAGATTGAATTATTCTCTTCCTCTTCCTTTAATAAGGAATTTAATTTATAAATGGTTTGGTTTGCTTTATCAACCTCTTCGTAAATGTTCACTAAGTTTTTATCTTTAATGTATGGCATAATTAGATGGGAGATTTAATTATAGATCTTGTGCATTTGCAATCAATTCTACAATATCTAATACTTCTATATTGTTTTCTTTTTCTTTATTTTTAATACCATCGGTCATCATCGTATTGCAAAAAGGGCAACCTGTTGCAATGATGTCTGGTTTTACTTCTAACGCATCTTCTGTACGTTCAATATTAATGTCTTTATTACCTTTTTCAGATTCCTTAAACATTTGTGCTCCACCTGCTCCGCAACATAATCCATCACGTTTACAGCGTTTCATTTCAATCAATTCAACTTCTAATTTTTGAATTAACTCTCTTGGTGCCTCATATACCTCGTTAGCTCTCCCCAGATAACAAGGGTCATGAAATGTTATGCGTTTTCCTTTATAAAGACCTCCTTCAATTGTAATTCGGCCTTCATTTAATAATGCTTTTAAAAATTCAGTATGGTGCATTACATTGAACTGACCACCGAGTTCAGGATATTCATTTTTTAATGTATTAAAACAGTGCGGACAAGTAGTAACTATTTTTTTTATTTCATATCCATTCAACACCTCAATATTAGTCATTGCTTGCATTTGAAATAAAAATTCATTTCCAGCTCTTTTAGCCGGATCACCTGAACAACTTTCTTCGGCACCTAAGACAGCAAAATTTACTTTTGCATTATTTAAAATCTTAACAAAAGCTTTTGTAATTTTTTTTGCTCTATCATCAAAACTACCGGCACATCCAACCCAAAATAGCACTTCGGGTTGTTTACCTTGAGCCATCATCTCTGCCATGGTAGGTACATTCATTGTCATTTAATTTTAGAGTTATTAAAAAAAATATTAGTGTTTACCGTCATCAAAAACTTGGATAGTTACCTCTTTGTCAACTAAATCAGTAAACTGTCCTCTATATCTTGTGGCTTTTACCAAATGGTTATCAACCCAATGATAATTACCTCCACGTGGTTTACCCATCAACAGACTATGGTATTTGAATCCATGTTTTTTTAACCAAATTTCTGTATATTCTCTATGCGCTTCAGTTCTTGAAGTAAAGAAACAAATAATATGCCCTTCATCATACCACTTATTTAGCGTAATCAATGCATCAGGATAAACTTCTGCGGTGAGCATACGCTCTGGTTCTTCATTAGGTATGTCATCGCATATAGTGCCATCAATATCTATTAGATAATTTTTTATTCCTTCAGGTAAAATAGGGCTAATGTGTAACCCTTTTTCTACTTTATCGTGTAAAAGTTTTTCAACTTCTTCTTTTTTCATTTTTATTATTATTACAAATTTTACTTATTTTTCATTTTATTCATCCTTCCAATTTAATCTATCTAATTGATTGTATTGCCATGGAGCTCCGTTATTTTCAATATTTGTCATCATTGCATTTAATTCTTGCGGTGCCGCAGATTTCTCCATCACTTGAAATCTTCTCATATCGATAATAATTGATAAAGGATCAATATTTACAGGACATTCTTCAACGCATGCGTTACAGCTAGTACAAGCCCAAATCTCTTCTATTGAAATAGTATCAAGTAAACTTTTTCCATCAGCTACAAATTGACCATTCTTATCAATATTTTTACCTATATCTTCTATCCTATCTCTCGTCTTCATCATAATCGCTCTAGGCGACAATTCTTTACCTGTCTGATTTGCCGGGCAAACAGAAGTACATCTACCACACTCAGTACATGTATATGCATTTAATAATTGTACCCAATTTAAATCGGTTGCATCTTCGGCTCCAAATTTTTCAGGAACTTCATCCGTTTCATTTTCAGCCGGAGCTGCAAAAGGATCAGCATCAGGATCTAACATCATTTTTACTTCATTGGTAACAGCTTCTAAATTATCAAATTGTCCCTTTGGATTTAAATTCGCATAATAGGTATTTGGAAATGCCAATAATATATGCAAATGTTTTGAGTAATATAAATAATTTAAGAATATTAATATTCCGGTAATGTGCAACCACCATGCTGATCGTTCAATTATATGCAAAGTACTCGCCTCAAAATTAATAAATAATGGACTTATAAATTGGCTAATAACATTCCCTGAATTGGCTTGTTGAAAATGAATGTCTGTGGCATTCATAACCAAAAATAAGGTCATTAATACCATTTCAAAATACAAAATATTTAAGGCATCATTCTTTGGAAATCCTTTCATTTCCTTATTCCAAAAACGTGGAATACGAAGTATCATCCTTCTAATCCAAAAAATAATTACCGAAATGAATACTAAAAAAGCTAAAATTTCAAACGAACTAATTAATAGTCCATAAAAACCACCTAGAGAAGAAAAAATTCTATGGGTACCAAATAAACCATCGATAATTATTTCTAAGACTTCAATATTTATAATTATAAAGCCTACATAAACTATGATATGTAATAAACCCGCAATAGGTCGTCTAACCATTTTAGACTGACCCAAAGCAATGTTGATCATATTTTTTAAACGCAATCTAGAATTATCAGTCCTATCTATTGACTTGCCTAATTTGATATTTCGAATCAACTTCTTTATATTTTTAATGAAGAAACCAATACCGACAATCAATAAAATTGCAAAAAGTATATTAGGTATGTATTGCATTTAATTTATCCGTTCTATTTATGATTCCAATTTTCACTATCATTATCATTAGGTGATAGTCCAAAAACATCTCCTTCAATGTTAACACCTAAACCCAAAACCGTTCTATTCGCACAATTGAAATAGCTAATCACTTAATTTATTTCCAAAATTTGACCATCATCCATCCCTACATTTATCAATTCAACTGTCTGATTTTTAGTGATTTGACTAGGAGTTTTGGTCAATTTTTCAGCATATCGTAAAACTAATGAATAATCTTTGTCAAAAAAAGTTTCGAAAGAATTAGTTATTAACTTTTTCTTAATAAGTTCTGCCTTGTTATCATCGTTTAATAATCTTTTTAAACCATGAAAATGATGATCAATACAATAGTTACATTCATTTAGAATACTTACGTAAACTCCAATTGTCTCTAAAAACCATTTTGGCATGGTATTATTACTGTGATGCAATACGTTTTTATATAAAGCCATATGTCCAACCACAGTATGCGGTCTTAAACCATGAACCAACATAATATTATCTATCTATATTATTATTTGGTCCCTTTACTTTATCATACAATCGTTTTAAAGAGTTTGCAGCTTCTTTATACGAAATTGTTTTGATAAAAGACATAAACTTATTTTTGGACTTCTTCGGGAGTATATTGTTTAGGCTTCTTTCCAAAAAGCGAAAAGTGAACGAAGCGCTTAGGATTAAGTTTCATCTCTCTAAGCAACTCTTCCATTTCTTTTGACGCTCCTTCTAGATTTTTATATAATGATTCGTCTTTTAAAAGTTTACCCATTGAACCTTTACCATCTTTCATATTGGCTAAAATACCATTGAAATTGCTCAGTGTAGCTTCTAATTCAGCAACAGTTGATTTGATATTCACTTCTTTTAGCGAATCTGATAGCTTAACTAAATTATTTGATGCCAACGTTGCATTACTTAATATTGAATCAATTTTTCCATTATCAGACAACATATTATCCAAGGAATTTGATGCGCTCTTAAATGTTGATAAGCTGCTGTTTAATTTTGCTATAGATTGTTTTAAATTAACTTGACTTTCCTTATCAAAAACATTGTTGAATCCCACTAACAATGAATCAGCATTAATTAAAAAGCTTTCAACTTTAGATTGCAAAGGAGCAATTTGATCATTTAATGCTCCTAAAATACCTGCTTCAACATTTCCAACTAAAGTATCACCAGAAACTGCGGTACTTCCGTTCATAGAAGTGATGATTTTTATTGATTTACCACTGATGAAGTCAGGGCTATAAATTTGAGCAATACTATTTTTAGAAAATTTAAATTTACTCTCTAAAGAAAATTTTACAATCAACCTTCCTACTTTGTCAGGATGGAAATCAATTTGATTGATGGTGCCCACTTTTAATCCATTAATTGTAACAGGTGCTGAAGGTGATAAACCTTGTACGTTATCGTATTCAGCATAGAAAACTCTATTATCATCAAAAAGATTTGATCCTTTTATAAAGCTAAATCCCCAAATAAAAACGCCAATAACGATTACGGCTATGATACCTGTTTTAAGTTCTTTAGATAATTTTGGCATAGTAATTCAATATCAATAGCAATATTACTAATAATTTCTGTGAGTAGAAAGTTACCGGCTTCATTAATTAATTTGATTTCAAAGCCTCATTTACAGAAATCTTTGTTCCGTTTTTAAAAGCTACTACAAATGCAGAAGTAAATCCTTTTTCACGAACCAGTTTTTGCATCTTTTTTATTGCAATATAATCAGATGAATTCCCATAATAATATTTATGATGTGCCCCAATCTTAATACGATCAACGTTTTTTAAGCCCTTAAAATTATAAGGAGCGGTTTTTATCTTTTTTGTACCAGATGCAATTTGAACTCTAAAATCAATACCTTTTACAATTTTAGTTTTAGGTTTTACAGGTTCTGGAGTTGGTTTTGGTTTAACCTCAGCAACAGTATTGTCATCTAATTTCTTTTTATATGCTTTTACAGCCTTAAAAATAGCCTTAGCCATTTCTTGTTGTCCTTTCTTTGAATTGAGATACGCACCTTCATTTGAATTAGTTAAAAATCCTGCTTCAATTAAAACGCTAGGCATAAAAGTTTGATGTAATACTATAAAACCAGCTTGTTTAACCAATCTATCCTTTCTTTTTAAATCATTAACAAAATTCTTTTGTATAAGATCTGCCAACAATAAACTTTCATCCAGATATTCTTCTTGCATTAATGTCAAACCAATAACTGCCTCAGGTGAATTTGGATCAAATCCTCCATAATTTTCTTTATAATTATCCTCTTGAAGAATTACTGAGTTTTCTTTCTTAGCTACTTCAAAATTTCTATCATTTCCGTGCAATCCTAAAACAAAAGTCCCGGCACCATGCACCCTAGCATCACCAAAAGAATCACAGTGTATAGAAAGGAATAAATTAGCTTTAGAATTTTGAGCGATAGAGCCTCGTTCAAACAATTCTACAAAAGTATCATCTTCGCGAGTATAAATTACTTCTATATTTTTATCTGCCTCCAGCAAATCTCCAACAGCCAAAGCTATTTTTAATACTATATCTTTTTCTTGATACTTACTATTTTTATGACCTAGGTTACCCGGATCAGTTCCACCATGGCCTGCGTCAATAACAACTTTAAATTTTTCCTGAGAAAAAACGGTGAAATTTTGAAATGTAAAAAAAATAAAAATAAGTAAAATAACAACCTTCCTTTGAGTTATTATTTTTAATAAATTTCCAATCATAGAATATTAATCATTTAACTATTTTTTAGGCAAAAGCACTTAAAAAATATATGTAAGTTTGTAAATTCAAAAACTGAGCCATTTTTTAAACTTTACAAAAATACTATTTATAGCATTGTACACAAATTTTAAGCATATAGTTTTTGTTTTCCTTTTTTTTAGTTTGGGATGTCAATATGGATTTGGTCAAAAAAAGACAGAAGACAAAGACCTACAACAAGTTACAGAAAGTAATTTAGTAATAAAAGCTCAAGATTCTGTTAAAACTGACAGTATTATTCCCCCCAAAGAATTTTTAGAAGACATCATACGACATAAAGCTGAAGATTATATTGCAAATAATTTTATCAAACAACAAGCTACACTATATAATAATGCCGAACTATATTATCAAGATATTGAATTAAAGGCTGGTATTATCATAATTGATTATAAAAATAACTTAGCCTATGCAAAAGGGATTGTAGATAGTTTAGGTAATTATATGCAAAGACCAAATTTTAAACAAGCAGGACAAGAAAGTGAACAAGATTCGTTAGTTTACAATTTTAGAAATGAAAAAGCTGTAATTTACAATACAAGAACTGAGCAAGGTGGAATTATCATTAAAGGGCAAATCACCAAACGTGAAAATGATTCTGTTTTATATATAAACAAAGCCCATTTTACTACATCAACTAAAGATAAACCTGACTATGAAATTGTAACTAAGAATATTAAAATAGTACCAGGGAAAAAGGTTGTTGGCGGTTTGTCACAATTATATATTGCAGATGTACCGACCCCTGCCATATTACCTTTTTTTTATGCGCCTTTATCAAAAGAAAGATCAGTTTCGGGCTTTTTAATACCTACATGGGGTGAAAATAACAATCAAGGCTTCTTTTTGCAAAACGGAGGTTATTATTTTGCCATTAATGACTATGTAGATCTAGCGGTGTTAGGTGATGTTTATTCTAATGGTAGTTGGGGTTTACGTTTTGAATCTAGTTATAATTTAAGATATAAGTTTACAGGAAGTTTTAGATTGCGACTTGAAAATTTAATTACTAGTCAACGCGGATATGACGATTTTAGTAAGGCTAATAACTTTAATTTACAATGGTCTCATTCTCAATCATCACAATCAAATCCTAATTCTCGTTTTTCAGCGTCTGTAAATTTCGGTAGTAGTCAGTTTTTCAGAGAATCATTAAATGAATTTAATATATCTCAAAATGTAACCAACACATTTAGTTCGTCCATATCATATTATAAAAAGTTTGTAGGCACTCCGTTTAATATGAATTTATCATTAAATCATACTCAAAACACAAATACAGAAACAATTGATATGACTTTGCCCTCTCTACAATTGAGTATGGATCGTATCTATCCGTTTGCACCGAAATCTGGAACAAAGAAAAATGCTCTACAAAATATTGGACTAACCTATAATTTTGATGCACAAAATAAGATTACTACCACTGATGAATTATTCCTCAAAAAAGAAATGTTCGACAATGCCCGTTCTGGCGCAAAACACACCCTATCTGTAAGTACAAATTTAAAAGCACTAAAATATATTACTTTATCACCTAGTGTTAATTATAATGAAGTTTGGTATTTGAAGACAATTGACCAGCAGTATAATGAAGATACAAATGAAATTGTAAGAGACACCATAAATGGGTTTGATGCTTTTAGAGAATATTCTGGTGGCATATCTGCTTCAACTACTATTTACGGAGATTTTAAGTTTAAAAAGGGAAGATTAAAGGCTTTAAGGCATGTAATGCGGCCTTCCGTATCATTTAATTACAGACCCGATTTCAGCTTTTATTATGACGAAGTTCAACAAAGCGAAGACCCGGAAGATTTAAAAGAGTTTACTCGATTTGAAGGTGGAATTTTCGGTCAACCCTCAAGAGGATTATCTAGCAGTATTGGTATCAGTCTTAATAATACATTAGAAGCTAAAGTAATGTCTAAAGATTCTATTGAAACTGAAGCCAAAAAAATTACCATTTTAAACAATTTAAATTTTAGAACTAGTTATAATATTGCTGCAGACTCTTTAAACTGGAGCCCCGTAAGTGTGTCTGCCGGAACAAGAATATTAAATGATAAAATGAATATAAATGCTACGGCCTCTTTAGATCCATATGCATTAAACATCAGTGGTAATAGAATCAATACCTTTAATATTAATAATGGTGGTAGCTTATTCAGGTTGACCCGGGCTAGTCTTTCTGCAAACTATTCACTTTCAAGTGATTTATTTGGCAAGGATAAGAAGGATGTTAAGAAAAAAAGTAGTCGCGAAGCTTCGTCAGACCCAAACTCTGATAGCTTATTTGGCAGTGACATCACTCGGCAAAATAGCACTGATGATCAAGATAAAAGTAACGCTAAAGTGGCTAAGTTATTTGGAGCTTCAATTCCTTGGAATCTTAGTTTAAGATATACTTTAGGTTATTCTAATTCTAGAAGAGAAAATGAAATTTCTAATAATTCATTGCAATTTTCTGGAGATGTAGAGCTATCTCCAAAATGGGGTGTTGGATTTTCTTCAGGTTACGATTTTAAAAGAAAAGGAATTACATTTACGAATTTACGATTTGAACGTGATTTAGATAGTTGGACAATGAGCTTTAACTGGGTTCCATTTGGAGGCAATACCACCTATTATTTTTTCATAGGTGTAAAAGGACCTTTAAGTGATTTAAAATACGATCAGCGTAAAGTACCAGATAGGAGATTATTTTAGGGTTTCGACAAGTTGCACTTGCTACCTTCAAAACAAAGTACACTTTGATTTTCGTTAATGCTCGATTTGACAAACATATTAGTTTTATTTACTTCCTCAAGTGCAGCTGAGAAGTAAATCATCAAAATTAATTTAAAAACATCTTATGAAAACAATCATCACAACTCAAAAAGCACCTGCCCCGGTTGGAGCATATAGTCAAGCGGTTTTAATAAATAATATATTATTTACTTCAGGTCAGATAGCAATCCATCCTGAAAATGGTCAATTAATTTTAGAGGATATTAAAACCGAAACGAAACAGGTTATGGAAAATTTAAAAGCGGTTTTAGGGGAAGCAAATTTCACATTTGACGATGTGGTTAAAGTTTCAATTTTTATTGCAGATATGAATGATTTTTCTGCCATAAATGAAGTTTATGCTTCCTATTTTAATAGTGAAACCGCTCCAGCTAGAGAAACCGTTCAAGTTGCCTGTTTGCCAAAAAATATGAATGTTGAAATTTCTATGATCGCTGTTAAATAGCTTTTACTAACAAATCGGCAGTAGCCGGGTTTGTAGCTAATGGAACATTATGTACATCGCATAAGCGCAACAACATTAAGACATCAGGTTCATGTGGGTGTTTTTCTAAAGGATCTCTAAAAAACAATACCATATTACATTTTCCTTCAGCCACTCTTGCAGCAATTTGAGCATCTCCACCAAGTGGGCCAGAAAGTAATCTTTTTACTTTAAACCCAACTTTCTCTACTTTTTTACCAGTTGTACCAGTAGATATTAAGTTTATATTTTTAGAAAGTAATGTATCCTTATGTTCATTTAAAAACTGAACCATCTCAGCTTTTTTACCATCATGTGCGATAATAGCAATTTCCATTTATTTCTTTATATTTTGAGTATGATAAGTAACCAATCCTTCAATAGGTCTTCGAATGAAATTACCCACTTTAAATCCCATTTCAGAAGCAACTTCTTTTATTTCATCTTGAGATAGATAAGCAATAGTTCCAGCAAAATGAACCGGCACAGTTTTTAGCTCTTCTTTAAATTGAAAAATCATATTTTTTGCCAGTGTTCTAACTCCTGCTTTGATCAAATTCTTAATATATTCATCTTCCTTATGAAGAAACATAAACTCTGCAAATGCTGCCAAATAAGCATTCGGATTAGGTTCTTTATATAAATTATATTTAATAAAATCTGAGTCTAAATTATACTTCTCATTAAAAGCAACTCGTAAATTTTCAGGCATATGATTAAAAAAATAATCTCTAAGTAATTCCTTTCCATAATGATTCCCACTGGCATTATCCATTAAAATATATCCTAATGATTTTACCTTTTGGTGTGTTTTAGCTCCATCATAGTATGAGCAATTTGAACCTGTGCCCATTATACAGACTATGGCTGGTTCATTATTATTAATGGTTGAATATACTGCTGCAATTGTATCTTCTTCAACCGTTACCCTTGCATTAACAAAATAAGACTTCAGCACATGTTTTAATGCTAATTTAGGAGCTTTTGTACCACAACCAGCTCCATAAAAAAATATCTTTTTAACATTATCTTTCTGCTTACGTAAGACTTCGTTTTCCTGAATTCTACCTAATAACTCATTCGGAGTTAATATAGCAGGATTTAATCCTTTGGTTCTTTCTTTTTCAAATAATTGATTCCCATTTTCATCAATTGCAATCCAATCACTTTTTGTTGAACCACTATCTACAATAAATATCATAATAGTACAATCTCTAATTACTAATTATTATATGGACTTCATATAAATTTTAAATGTGCAAAGTTAAAAAATGAATACCATAAAAGTGGTTATTTTTCAAATTTTACAAAATGTTAAAAAAACAGTTAACAAATTTAACAATACAATAATATTCAATACTATCAATAATTTATTTTTGTTAAAATTTAACTTAAACTATTAAACACTTATGAAAAAAATTACTTTACTAGGTTTATTATTTTTACCTTTATTTCTTGTCGCTCAAATTCCGTCTTACTATAATGATGTGAATCTATCACTTACAGGAACTGCTCTAAAGGATGAATTGGCAACCAAGATCATCAACACACACACTTTATTTTTATCTTACTCACAAGTTTGGGATGCTTCAAAAATTACTGATTTAGACCCCAATGATGCAACTCAATCTAATGTGATTTTAATCTATGGATATAATGATAATGATGGTAATTATATTACCGATCGGACCAGAGATAAAAATGCCAACGGCGGTACTGCCGGAACAGATTGGAATAGAGAGCATACGTATGCAAAATCTCTTGGAACTCCTAATTTAGGTACTTCAGGCCCAGGTTCCGATGCGCATCATTTACGCCCTTCTGATGTAACATTTAACGGGCAACGCGGTAGTAAGAAATTCGCTTCAGGATCTGGTAATGCTGGAGATTCTAACGGAGGTTGGTATGCTGGAGATGAATGGAAAGGTGATATTGCCAGAATGATGATGTATATGTATTTACGCTATGGAAATCAATGCCTTCCAACAGGGGTTGGTATCGGAAGTAGTGCATCTACACCAGATGCAATGATCGATTTATTTTTGCAATGGAATGCTGAAGATCCAATTTCTCAAATTGAAATAAACAGAAATTCCTACCATGGTAATGCTGCCAATTCCTTTGCTCAAGGTAATAGAAATCCATTTATTGACAATCCTGCATTTGCAACACAAATTTGGGGTGGGCCACAAGCTGAAGATATTTTTGGAGGTGGAGGGGGAAGCTTCGATACAGAAGCTCCATCTATACCCGCCAATTTAACTGCTTCAAATACAACACAAACTGGTACAAATTTAAGTTGGAATGTTTCAACTGATAATGTTGGCGTAACAGGTTATGATGTCTATAAAAATGGATCGTTCCTGGCATCAACAAATGTAAACTCATTTAATGTAACAGGATTAACATCAAGTACGTTGTACAATTTCACAGTAAAAGCAAAAGATGCAGCAGGTAACAATTCTGCTGACAGTAATACTGTTACAATAACAACATTAGCTGGTGGAGGTGGAAGTGGTTCTACTGAACTGTTTTTCTCTGAATATATTGAAGGGTCTTCTTATAACAAAGCATTAGAGATTGCCAATTTTACTGGAGGCTCTGTAGATTTAGCTGCTTTTAGCATAAAAAAACAATCAAATGGTGCAGGTGCTTGGTCTTCAGGAATAACCTTAAGTGGACAATTAAATAATGGAGATGTTTATGTAGCTGCAAATAGCAATGCTTCATCAATAATTGTAGCCGTAGCTGATATTGCTTCTGCTGGTTCTGAATTATCATTTAATGGTAATGATGCTGTTGGTTTATTTAAAAATGGTTCTTTAATTGATATTATAGGAACATTTAATGGTGGAACTGCAAATTTTGCAAAAGACCAAACCTTACGTAGAAAAGAAACAATAACTGGCCCATCTACAACATTTGATAAAGCAGGAGAATGGGATAATTTTCCTAAAGACACTTTTGACGGGTTAGGATCGCATGCAACTTCTGGTGGTGGGAATCAAGATACTACCGCTCCTACTGCTCCTACTGGTTTAGCGGTGAATTCAATTACGGAAACTACATTATCTTTAACTTGGACAGCTGCTACTGATAATGTTGGTGTTACTGGTTATGATATATATAAAGATGGTACTTTATTAAATACTACAGCTTTAACATCTTATAATGTTACAGGCTTAACAGCGGCAACAACTTACTCATTTGTTGTGGTTGCTAAAGATGCTGCTGGAAATACTTCAGTAAATAGTAATACGGTAAATGCTTCTACAATTGATATTACCGCTCCAACAGCTCCTACAAATCTAACCGCAGCTAATACTACTCAAACAAGTACTGATTTGTCTTGGACAACTTCAACTGATAATGTTAGTGTTACTGGATATGACATTTATAAAGATGGTGTATTATTTGCTTCAACACCTTCATCTTCTTATAATGCAACTGGTCTAGTGGCTGCTACAGCCTATGCTTTTACAGTTAAGGCTAAAGATGCTGCTAATAATGTTTCTTCCGATAGCAATATTGCTAATATTACAACACTTAGTAATGGTGGCGGGAGCGGTGGATCTGAACTTTTTATTTCTGAATACGTAGAAGGTTCCTCTAATAATAAAGCAATTGAAATTGCCAATTTCACGGGTAATACTGTTGATTTATCTGTCTATTCTTTGAAAAGAAATGTAAATGGAGGTACTTCATGGGGTGTGGCATTAAATCTATCTGGTCAATTAGTTGATGGAGATGTTTTTGTAATAGCAAATAGCAATGCAAATGCTTCTCTTTTGAGTGTTGCTGATCTAACTTCTTCAGCTGATGCAATTGTATTTAATGGCAATGATGCTGTAGGATTATTTAAAAATAATGTGCTTATTGACATTGTTGGTAATTTTAATGGAGGTTCTGCAAATTTCGCTGCTGATGTTACATTGAGAAGAATTGAATCTGTAACAGGCCCTTCAACCACTTATACTCCAGGCGAATGGACTTCTTTTGCTATTGATACTTTTGATGGTTTAGGCACTCACACTACTACTGGTGGTGGAACGGGTGGCACTACAGATATTCTATTGGCACATTCTTTCGAAACTGGTTGGGATGGATGGATTGATGGTGGAGGAGATAGTTATCGAATTAATAGTTCGAGATCATTTGACGGAAATTACTCAATAAGAATTAGAGATAATTCCGGTATTGCTTCTTCAATGACATCTAGCCCTTATGATATTACAGCATATGACAACCTAGAAGTGAAATTTAACTTCTACAGCTACAGTATGGAGACAAATGAAGATTTTTGGGTACAATATTATAATGGTTCAACTTGGCAAACAGTACAAGCATTTGTTAGTGGAACTGATTTTAATAATAACGTTTTTACAGAAGCTACTGTAAACATATCATCTTCAACTTACAATTTCCCAGCAAATGCGCAATTCAAAATCCAATGTGATGCAAGTTCTAATGCAGATGCAATTTATATTGATAATGTCATTATTACAGCAAATTCTGGAGTTGTAATTAAAAGTTCTTCTACCAGTCGCTTAATTGCTTTTGGAGAAGAAATTGGGAATGATCAAGAAATAATTGAAATAGAAGATACAAAATTATATCCTAATCCTTCATCGAGCAATCAAACCTTAATAAGAGCTGAGTTAGATATAGAAGACGCTCGCATTGATGTAAAAATTTCAATTATGAATGCTCAAGGTCGTCTTGTGAAGATTGCGAAAATTAAAAATGTACAAAATGAATTTTTTGAAAATAAAATAGATCTTTCAAATTTAAAACGGGGTTTGTATTTTGTAAATATTTCTGCATCTAACGGATATAGCCAAACAAAAAAATTAGTCATACAATAAATCTCTACCATTCAAAATCAAAGCCTTAAGTTTTACTTAAGGCTTTTTTATTTTAACATTTCTGTTTAATTTTTAACATTATTATAACTAGCCCTGATTTAAGTTATAACTAATTTGTGGTAAAATAATTGAAACCAAGCTTCATACCATACCATTTTTTAAAATTATTTTTAACCTAAACCATTCTATTATGAAACACTTTACTCCAAAGTACATCTTAACAATTTTAGCTTTTGTATCCATTTTATTATCAAGTCCTGAAACAAATGCACAATTGAACACACCTCGTGGAAGTCAAAAAGCCACAGTAAAACAAACTGTCGGTATAACAAATATTGCCATAACTTATTCTAGACCCAGTGTAAAAGGCCGTGAAGTATGGGGAAAATTAGTTCCTTATGGTATGAACAATCTTGGTTTTGGTACAGCTAAAGAATCACCCTGGCGAGCTGGCGCAAATGAAAATACTATTATTAAATTTTCAAATGATGTATCAATTGAAGGACAACCATTAAAAGCCGGAAAATACGGATTACATATGGTTGTTAAAGAAGATGGGGATGCTGATATTATTTTTTCAAGTAATTATTCTGCTTGGGGAAGTTACTTTTACAAACCTGAAGACGATATTTTAAAAGTTTCTGTAAAAACAAAAGAGGTACCTCATAAAGAAATCCTCACTTTCGAATTTGTTGATGTACAACCAACCTCAACAACAGCAGCCTTAGTTTGGGAGAAAAAAGAAATTCCGTTTAAAATTGAGGCTGCCGTAACTGATATAGTGTTGGCAGATATAAGAAAGAAAATGCAAGGTCAAGCCGGATTTAATAGATTGAATTGGGAACAAGCTGCTAATTTTTCTTTAAATAATGGTGGTGATCTAAATGAAGCAATACAGTGGATAGATGCAGCTAGAGGTGGTCAATTTTTTAGTCAAAAAACTTTTGCCAATGCACAAATTAAGGCTGGAATATTAAACAAAATGAATAAACAAGATGAAGGTCTAAAACTAATGGATGAGTCATTAGTGGATGGTACTGTTCTTCAAGTACACGGATACGGAAGGCAGCTTATTGGTCTTGGTTTAAAAGATAAAGCCATGGAAGTATTTAAATGGAATGCCAATCATCATAAAAATACTTGGCCGGTAAATTACGGTTTAGGGAGAGCTTATTCTGCCAAAGGTGATTATAAAAACGCAATTAAATACTTAAAAAAGGCATTAATATTAGCCCCAGCACAAGCTAATAAAGATAGGGTTCAAGCTAATATTGACAAACTCTCGGCAAGTAAAGATATCAATTAATAACAATCATCTAATCTAGACTATTATGAAATTTTATATCACAAAAAATATTCTGACAATAATAGCCTTTACAGCTATCTTATTTTCTACAACCAATATAACGGCACAATTAAACACACCTCGTGGAAGTCAAAAAGCCACAGTAAAACAAACTGTTGGTATAACAAATATTGCCATAACTTATTCTAGACCCAGTATAAAAGGCCGTGAAGTATGGGGGAAATTAGTACCCTATGGAATGAACAACCTTGGTTTTGGAACTGCTAAGGAATCTCCTTGGCGAGCTGGTGCAAATGAAAATACAATTATTAAATTTTCTAATGATGTGTCTGTTGAAGGACAACCAATAAAAGCTGGTAAATACGGACTACATATGGTCGTTAAAGAAAACGGCGATGCTGATATTATTTTTTCAAGTAGTTATTCTGCCTGGGGGAGTTTCTTCTACAATCCTGAAGATGATGTTTTAAAAGTTACTGTAAAAACAAAAGAAGTGCCTCATAAAGAATTGCTCACTTTTGAATTTGTTGATGTACAACCAACCTCAACAACAGCAGCCTTAATTTGGGAGAAAAAAGAAATTCCGTTTAAAATTGAAGTTGCTGTAACTGACATAGTCTTAGCAGATATCAGAAAAAAAATGCAAGGCCAAGCGGGATTTAATAGATTAAACTGGGAACAAGCCGCTAATTTCTCCTTAAATAATGGTGGTGATTTAAATGAAGCCATGCAATGGATAGATGCTGCGATAAGTGGACAGTTTTTCAGTCAAAAGACTTTTAGAAATCAATTTATAAAGTCACAGATCCTTGCGAAACAAGGAGAAATTGATGAAAGCTTAAAGTTGCAAGAACAACTTATTGCGACCGCCAATGTTGGGCAATTAAACACAATTGGCTATCAATTTCTAACAAATAATAAAGTTGATAGAGCTATAGAGATCTTTAAAATGAATATTAAGAAGAATCCTACAAATGCAAACGCATATGATAGCCTTGGCGATGGTTATAGAACTAAAGGAGATAAGAAAAATGCTATAAAATATTATAAGAAATCACTAACATTAAATCCTGCTCCAGCATTAAAAGCTAATTCAATTAAAATGCTAAAAAGTTTAGGTGTTGATTATAGTGGATAAATTTTTGTTCGAGCTTAATCAAGAAATGAATTATCCTCTGATTAAGCTCGAATTAATTATTCCTACTAAAACTACATTAACTAATATTAGCCCATATAGCTCTATTTCTTGTAATTTCTTGATAAGTTTTATTGATATTTCTATTGTCAGTATTAGCTAAATTAGGATCAATTCTTAAAACTTCAATTGCCATTTCACGTGCACGTTTTAAAATAGCTGCATCTTTAACAATATCGGCAATACGCAAATTTAGTACGCCACTTTGTTGAGTTCCCATAAGGTCACCTGGACCACGTAATTTTAAATCAACTTCTGCTATTTCAAATCCATCATTAGTTTTAACCATCGTTTCTAATCTCGTTTTGGCATCATTGGTCAATTTAAAACTGGTCATTAATATACAATAACTTTGTTCAGCACCTCTCCCTACTCTACCTCTTAATTGATGTAGTTGTGATAGCCCGAACCTTTCGGCACTTTCAATGACCATAACGCTTGCATTAGGTATATTTACTCCAACTTCAATAACGGTCGTAGCTACCATTATATGTGTTTCTCCTCTAAGAAAACGATTCATTTCATATTCTTTGTCCTCAGCTTTCATTTTACCGTGAACAATACTGATTTGATAATTAGGTTTTGGAAACTCTCTGGTGATACTTTCATAACCATCCATCAAATCTTTAAAATCAAGTTTTTGAGATTCTTTTATTAAAGGATATACCACATAAATTTGTCTGCCTTTAGCAATTTCATCCTTCATAAATTTAAAAACACTCAATCTATTACTATCATACCGATGCGCTGTGGCTATTTGCTTACGCCCAGGAGGTAGTTCGTCAATTACTGATATGTCCAAATCACCATAAACACTCATGGCCAAAGTTCGAGGAATAGGTGTTGCTGTCATTACTAATATATGTGGTGGAAGCTCATTCTTCATCCACATCTTAGCACGTTGAGCCACTCCAAATCGATGTTGTTCATCAATAATAGCCAAACCTAAATTCTTAAATTTTACTTTATCTTCCAGTAAGGCATGTGTTCCTATTAAAATATGCAATGTGCCATCTTCTAAACTTTCGTGTATCTCCTTTCGTTTTTTCGTTTTGGCAGAACCTGTCAATATATTTACTTTAATATCAAGATCTTTTAATAATTCTGAAATAGCATTATAATGTTGTACAGCAAGAATTTCTGTAGGTGCAATTAATGCAGTTTGAAAGCCATTATCTAAAGCTATTAACATTGTTAATAAAGCGACTATTGTTTTACCCGAACCCACATCACCTTGTAATAGTCTGTTCATTTGAGCACCAGTAGCCATATCTTTACGAATTTCTTTCAAGACTTTTTTTTGGGCATTGGTCAACTCAAATGGAATGTTATTCTTGTAAAAGTTGTTAAAATAATCACCAACTTTTTCAAAAATGTATCCTTTAATTTTCGATTTATGGATGAGTTTTTTACGGATGAGTTGGAGTTGAATAAAAAAAAGTTCTTCAAATTTTAGGCGTTGTTGAGCTTTCGTTAGTAATTGTTGATTCTTCGGAAAATGAATATTAAATAGAGCTTGACTTTTTGAAATTAAATTAAATTTATTAATAATAGTTACTGACAAAGTTTCCTCAAATGAGTTATTAGTTTCAACAAACAAATTTTGCATCATTTTAGCAACAACTCTGTTGGTGACACCTTTATTAGTTAGACTTTCTGTAGATGGATATACCGGTTGCATGGCTGTCTGTAAACTCTTTTTATACTCGTCAACCAATTCTAATTCTGGATGCGGCATATTAAATGCCCCATTGAACCAATTTACTCTGCCAAAAGCAACGTAGGGTGTATCTACCTTTAATGATTCTTTAATCCATTTTACACCCCTAAACCACACAAGTTCCATTGTTCCGGTTTCATCTTTAAAAGTAGCTACCAATCTACTCCCTCGTTTTTGTTGAACTGTTTTAAAATGGGATATTTTACCAATGATCTGGACTTCAGAACTATTTTGTTGTAATTGATTGATCTTAAAAAATTGTGTTCTATCTATATATCTATTCGGAAAAAAATTAGCCAGATCAGCCAAGGTTCTTAGTCCTAATTCTTTGCGAAGTAAATCGGCACGTGCAGGACCAACGCCTTTTAAATATTCAATAGAGGTATGTAAATCACGAACTGTCAAGCAAAATATATTTAATGACGAATATACTAATTTGACATTTTAAAATATATGAACTTATTAGTTTATATTTGAGAAAGAGAATACAAAAATGTACTTGTTCTAAAAAGTATAAATATTAAAAATGAAGAAATTTATTCCACTATCAATAATTGTCTTATTATTTATGTCAAATTTTTCTCATGCCCAAGATTGGGCAAATCTAAATCGTTATCAACAAGAAAACACTCAATTAAAAACTCCTAATTTAGATGAAAATCGTGTGGTATTTATAGGTAACTCTATTACTGAAGCTTGGCGTAATTATCATCCTGAATTTTTTGAGCGAAAGTATTATGTTAATCGTGGTATAAGTGGACAAACAACGCCTCAGATGTTACTTCGTTTTAGACAAGATGTAATTGCCTTGAAACCTAAGGTCGTAGTCATTTTGGCTGGCACAAATGATATTGCTGAAAATACCGGACCCACAACTCTTGAAATGATTATAGATAATATTATTTCTATGACAGAAATAGCAAAATCAAATAATATTAAAGTGATAATATCTTCAGTTCTTCCTGCTTATGACTATCCTTGGAAAACTGGATTAAAGCCCAATGAAAAGATTCCGAAATTAAATAAACTTTTAAAAGAATATGCGAACAAAAATAGAATTGTATATATCGATTACTTTACATCAATGACAAATAAAAAAAATGGCTTTAAAAAAGAATACACTTATGACGGTGTTCATCCAAATAAAAAAGGTTATTTAAAAATGGAGCCATTAGTAGAAAAGGCGATAAAAAAAACCTTACTTCAAAAGTAGATTAATTATAAAAATTGTTCCTAAATAAGAATTGATCATATAGTCATTTTCATAATAAAATACAATTATCCAAACAATCCCGATATTGAAAGGGATAGTTGGACAGAATCATCTAATTATGAATCAAATATCTTGTTATTTGAACGATATGTAGTATTGCAAGCTTCAATATTTATTTAATTTAGCATTTATAATTAGATGATTTTCAATCTTTAAAAAATAATTTTACAACTATGAAAACTAAACTAAGCCTTTCTTTAATTGCTATTGCAATTTTATTACTAATATTTATAACTACCCGAAAATCTGAAATACTTTTGGATACCTCACCAAAAGTGGCAATGAATTTTATTAAATGTACTTCAACAAAATTTTTATTATCTGATGTTGACACTACAAAACAAATTTCTCCACTCTTTAATAATTTAGGGAATCTTAATTTTTCTATTAGCACAAAAAATGACAGGGTACAAGCATTTTTCAATCAAGGCTTAAAATTAAGTTATGCCTTTAATCATGCGGAAGGGCATAGATCGTTCCTTGAAGCTTCACGTTTAGCTCCAAACATTGCAATGAATTATTGGGGACAAGCTTTTGCATTGGGACCAAATATAAACGACCCACAACCAGATGATGAGCGTAAACAAAAAATTAATGAAGCAATTGCTAATGCCAAAAAATTCGCATCGACTGCAACACCAAAAGAACAGGCATTGATAGAAGCCCTAGCTCATAGATATAGTGAAGATTTAACAAAAGATGTTGCCGTACTAAATATGTCGTATATGGAGGCAATGGTCAAAGTGGTGAAAAAATATCCTGAAGATGCCAATATTCAGATTCTATATGCCGCAGCTATAATGAATACTGTGCCATGGAATTATTGGGATAAAGATGGAAAACCCTCTCCCAATATCAAAGAAGCAAAAGCTGCTCTTGAAAAAGCAATGAAACTTAAACCTGAAAACCCTGGAGCACACCATTATTATATCCATATGGTAGAACTCCCTTATCCAGATCTTGGTGTTGCCAGTGCTGATAAATTAGCCTCGCTAATGCCAGGAGCAGGTCATATAGTGCATATGCCATCGCATATTTATATTCGCGTCGGTAGATATAAAGAAGCCGTAGAAGTTAACCAAGCCGCAATATTGGCCGATGAAGATTATATTTCACAATGTTTTGCACAAGGTCTTTATCCACTTGCATATTATCCTCATAATATTCACTTTTTATGGTCTGCATCTAGTTTGTTAGGTAGTAGTGAGATAGCTATTGATGCAGCGAAAAAAACTGCAGAAAAAGTGCCTGTTGGAGAATTGGTACAATTACCATTTTTACAGGATTTTGCTGCAACCCCACTGTTGGCTTATACAAGATTCGGAAAATGGAATCAGATTTTAACTATTCCTGCTCCAAGTCCGGATATAAAACATTTAAATCTTATTCGGCACTATGCCAGAGGAATGGCTTTTATAAGAAAAGGAAATATAAAAGAAGCACAAGAAGAATTGGATGCTATCATTATGCTCAAAAATGATCCGGAACTAGAAAATTTAGTAGCAACAGCCAACAATAATTCTTCTACCATAGCATTGGTCGCCTACGAAGTTGTTGCCGGAGAATTAGCTTCCTTAAAAGGAGATTTACCAGCTGCAATTAAACATCTCAAAAACGCTGTTATCAATGAAGATAAATTAATTTATACTGAGCCGGCTGCATGGCATGTTCCAACAAGACAAAACTTAGCTGCTACTTTATTAAAAGCCAATAAATATGAGGAAGCTGAAAAAATATACAAAGAAGATCTAGACATCCTTAGACAAAATGGTTGGTCGCTAATGGGTTTATACCAAGCCTTACTATTACAAGGTAAAGAAGATGAAGCAAAAGAGATTAAAAAAGAATTTGATGAAGCATGGCAGCATGCAGATATTGAAATAAAAGGCTCCGTTTTATGATATTTAAATTTTAGATCTTTGTTTGCAATAAATATTACAAAGCCCTATCGGAATTCCGATAGGGCTTTGTAATTGAATACCAAATATTATAAGTAATACGATTAACGAACTTTTCTGATCAAAGTTGCCATATAGACCCACTTCATATCCCGTGTAGCTATTCCATCTTCTATTGCTTTTTGCTGTGCTTCCGTTGGTTTAGGACCTTCATTATCATCCTGCATAAAAATTTGCTTATGATCTTTATACATATTTACTGTAATATGCGAAGCATATGCATCACTACCTATTGGCGATATTAATCTTAATAATCCCCAATTCCCTTTTTTACCTTCATCTACCATTTTCTGATGCATGGGTTTAAAAATTTCTGATTCTGCTTTTTCGTATTTGCTATAACTCCCAAGATCAACTTTCATCATATCTATGGAAGCTACTGTACCCAATGGCATATCGAATTCAGGTGTTGTCGTATCAATTTGTTCAAGGTAATATCGTATGGCTAAATCTCTGGATTTTGATGTTTCGTCAAACTTTTTTGTTAAATCTTCATTAGACATATCCGGATAAGCCGCTTTGAGTGCAGCTTCAAAATTACCCCCATCAACCATTTTAACAGGATCATTGTACAAATTAACCGTCATATATTGATAACCTTGATCTTCTCCCCCTGGGCCTAAAACCCATAGATCCCAACCAATAACATCTCCGTTCTTAACTCTTTGAGCGTGAATTTTTTCCCAAAATGCTTCTGTATTAGCATAGGCACCTTCCTGTTCATTATCCACTTTCATAAATTCGAATACTAAATAAAGTTTGTCTTGTGCAATGACATTGCTACTAAGTAAAACTATCGCTACTAACATTAGTAATTTTTTCATAATAAAAAGATTTGGTTATAAAATTATAGCCGTTAAATTGCATAAAATAAAAAATACAAACAAACGGTCTAGGATGAAGCTTACTATTATTTGTCCGAACAACCAATTATATTTACCAAAGCTTTAAAAAATTGATTTTCCATTTAGAATAATTGAATTTGCATTAATGAATGCGTTATTTTTGACATTTATTATTAAATAATGAACAGAACAGAACTCAAAGAATTTTTAGATACCAAGGTTATAGAATATAACAACCCAAAATTTATTGAGACAGATCCTATTCAAATTCCACATCAATTCACATTTAAAGAAGATATTGAAATTTCAGCATTTCTAACAGCAACTATTGCCTGGGGAAATAGAAAGATGATCATAAGAAATGCTAAACGAATGATTGAATTATTGGGTAATAGTCCCTATGATTTTGTAATCAATCATAAAGAACATCATTTATATGAACTAAACAGTTTTGTACATCGCACATTTAACGGTACTGACTTTAAGTATTTTATAATAGCATTGCAACATATTTATAACGATCATAACGGATTAGAAGCTATTTTTTCTACTCATGCTAAACCAGATTCATTGCAATATGCTATTCATCAATTAAAACTTATTTTCTTCGAGATCGAACATCCGTTAAGAACGCAAAAACATATTTCAGATCCAATAAAAGGCTCAGCTGCTAAAAGAATCAATATGTTTCTTCGTTGGATGGTGAGAAAGGATAATGCGAACGTTGATTTTGGGATTTGGCAAGCCTTATCACCATCACAATTATCTTGTCCTTTAGATGTACATTCGGGTAGTACTGCTCGCAAATTGGGCTTACTAAAAAGAAAGCAAAATGATGCCAGAGCATTGCAAGAATTAGATAGAAATTTACGAATGCTGGATGTTGACGATCCTGTAAAATATGACTTTGCTCTGTTTGGGTTGGGAGTCTTTGAAAAGTTTTAAAATTTCAAATGTTTATATCCTTGTGAACGAAACGGAAAGGAGTATAGCAATCTCACTTTAAACGCTCTTTCTGCAAAATTAATCCCATATCTTCAAGAACAGAGACAGATTTTATTCCCTACCTTTGCAGCCTTAAAATTCTCATTGAATGCGCTTACATAGAAATTTAGTCTTAGCAGTTATTGATTCATTAAATTATATTTTTAATGACGGTTTATATGCTGATAAAGTAGTAGAAAAAACCTTAAAAAGAGATACACGTTGGGGAGCTCGAGATAGAAAGTTTATTGCAGAAACTATCTATGATTGTGTACGATGGAAACGATTATATAACGAGATAGCCGGTACTAAAGACCATTATACGCCAGAAAATTTATGGAAAATATTTACCGTTTGGGCAACCTTAAAAGGAATCACGCTACCCGATTGGAAACAATTTGAAGGCACACCTGTACGAAGAATCAAAGGTAAGTTTGCTGAACTCCAAGGTCAGCGTGTTTTTAAAGAATCTATTCCAGATTGGTTAGATGCTTTAGGTGAAAAAGAATTAGGAAAACAATGGGCAATAGAAATAAACGCATTAAACCAACAAGCCAGTGTAATTTTAAGGACAAACACTTTAAAAACTAATAAAGAGAGATTGAAAAAATTGTTATTAGAAAATGATATTGAATCTCAAATTATCAAAGGTTATCAGGATGCATTACAACTAACTGAACGTAAGAATGTTTTTAGAACCGATGCCTTTAAAAATGGATTCTTTGAAGTTCAAGATGCTTCTTCTCAATTAGTTTCTGAATTTCTAGAGGTAAAACCAGGTATGCGGGTAGTAGATGCTTGCGCCGGTGCCGGTGGTAAAACATTGCATTTAGCGTCGTTAATGGAAAACAAAGGACAAATTATTGCACTTGACATTTATGCCAACAAATTAAAAGAATTAAAAAGAAGAGCCAAACGAAATGGTGCTCATAATATAGAACCTCGGCATATTGATTCTACTAAAGTTATCAAAAAATTATATGATAAAGCTGATAGAGTGTTGATTGATGCTCCTTGCAGCGGATTAGGTGTTTTAAAAAGAAACCCTGGTGCCAAATGGAAATTACAACCCGAGTTTATTACTGAAATACAAAAAACACAAGCTGAAATTTTAAATACTTATTCGAAAATGGTAAAAGAAGGTGGGAAATTAGTGTATGCTACTTGTTCTATTCTACCATCTGAAAATGAAAAACAAGTTGAAAAATTCTTAGAAACACATAAAGAGTTCCAATTTATTTCAGAAAAGAAAATATTACCCTCTGTTAGTGGCTTTGACGGATTTTACATGGCACTTTTAGAAAGAACAAAAACGTCATAGACAATTTACCTTCAGCTTTTTACGTTCTTAAGTAGAATATGTAAAAAGAGTTATGAAATAGAAAATAATAATCAACCCCTTATATCATGAACATTAAATGTTTTTTTATATTATTTCTGATTTTTATCAGTACATCAATAGTAAACGTTACCAACGCTCAAACTGATAGTACTGCGGTTTCTAATACCAAAGATATCATAAAAGATACGATCAAAACTAGTGGCAAAATTTTAGCTGGTGTTAAAGTAGAAACTAAAGATTCTATTCAAAAAGAGACCTTTAAATTTGCAATTGAGGCATCTATACTCAACAAATCGCAATGGGCACAACCGTACAGATATGAAAATAAAGAACTCAAAACACTAAGTGTTAGAATCATTATTTCAAATTTAAATGACAAAAAAGAGACTTTTGATTATAATCTATTATCCCTATTGGTTGATGATAAAAAACTAAGAGTAAGGCCTACTGGTTTATTCTATTATAAAAGTGAAAAAAAAATATACTTAAAATCTAAATCATTAAATAAAAATTATAATGTTTTTGAAGATTATAGTATTAATGGCTATCAAAATTTTGAAGAGAAAACATATAAGGTTAATTTTCTAGGACTTAAGAAGAAAAAGAATCTACCTTCTGTAAAAACATTAAAAAAAATAACTATAAAGAATGTTAAAATAGGTTATTATATAGATTTTCCTGTTGATGAAACCTTTACACATGGGAAAATTTATTATAAAGATAAGCCTATTGGATTTGCAGCAGTTAAGTAACCGGAATGTCGGTTAAGTCGAATCTAAAATGAAAAATTTAATCGACCACCTTTCTTCTCTAATAGGAGAAAAAATAATTCATCATAAACCTGTTTCAGGTGGGGATATATCGAGTGCATTTTCACTTAAAACTCCAAAAAATCACTATTTTTTAAAAGTAAATTCAAAGAAGACTGCTCTAGCTATGTTTCTAGCAGAAAAAAAAGGTTTAGAAACCATCTCTAAAACCCGAACTATTTCTACACCCAAAGTGTACCATTGTAAACAATATGAACATACTGCTTTTATATTGTTGGAATACATCGAATCTAAAACACCGACTTCAAAAGATTTTAAAACCTTTGCTCTTCATCTTGCTGGTTTACATAAAAATACCACATCCAAATTTGGATGTAACCATGATAATTATATTGGCAGTTTACCACAAAGCAATCGGCAACATCAAAATTGGACGGCTTATTATCTTGAAGAACGTATTTTTCCACAATTAGAACTAGCTAAGCTAAAACATTTACTTTCTGCAAATGATATACCACAAAAGCAGCATATGTATCATTTCTGTCTAAAGCTTTTTCAAAACATTATTCCTTCATTACTACATGGCGATCTATGGAGTGGCAATTTTCTCATCAAAACCGATGGCACTCCTTACCTTATTGATCCGTCTGTATATTATGGCCATAATGAAGTAGACATAGCCATGAGCAAACTCTTTGGTGGTTTTGACCCTGTGTTCTATCAAGTTTATCAAGATCATTTTCCTATATCAGAACAAACCAATGCAAGAATAAGCTTGTATCAATTGTATTATCTTCTTGTCCACCTTAACCTTTTTGGCAGTTCCTATTTTCCTAATGTAAAACGTGTTTTAACTGCATTTTTCTAAGCTTTTTTTTGTTAAAAAGTTAAGTAAAATTAGAATTGGTCCGTTGCTATTTTTTTGTCTAAATTTTCTATTTTTGTTTCTTTATTATCCATAATAAATTAATCTCTAATGATCCATTTCTTCGGGAACGTAAACGGCAAGTTATTTGCCGTTCAAACAAAAAAAGAACTTACGAATGACGACAAACCCAAACTTACTTGGTTGTTCGGAAACGAACCAAAAATAGAACAAGCATCGATAGATGCTTTTTTTGTTGGACCGAGAGCTGCAATGGTCACACCTTGGAGTACTAATGCCGTTGAGATTTGTCAAAATATGGGGATTAATGGCATGATAAGGATTGAAGAATTTACGGCTGTAGCGGAAGGTTTTTCTGATTTTGACCCAATGATTTCAGAGAAATATAATGGCTTAGACCAAGAATCATTTACTATCCATATTGAACCTGAAGATATTCTCAATATAAAAGATATTTCTGCTTATAACCAACAAGAAGGGTTAGCTTTAAACGAAGAAGAAATTACTTATTTAGAAAACGTCTCAAAAAAAATTGGACGACCATTGACCGACTCTGAAGTATTTGGATTTTCGCAAGTAAACAGTGAACATTGTCGGCATAAAATATTCAACGGTACATTTGTTATAGATGGAAAGGAAATGCCTTCATCTCTTTTCAAATTAATTAAGAAAACTTCGTCAGAAAATCCAAATAATATTGTTTCAGCATATAAAGATAATGTGGCTTTTATAAAAGGTCCGACTGTAGAGCAGTTTGCACCAAAAAATGCTGATATACCAGACTATTATCGAGCAAAAGATTTTAAATCGGTTATTTCATTAAAAGCCGAGACTCATAATTTCCCGACAACGGTAGAACCATTTAATGGTGCCGCTACAGGTTCTGGAGGTGAAATTCGAGATAGATTAGCCGGAGGAAAAGGTTCACTACCTTCAGCCGGAACAGCTGTATATATGACTTCATACTCACGGCTATCTAAAAATCGACCATGGGAGCAAAAAATGAAAGAACGTGATTGGTTATATCAAACGCCTATTGACATTTTAATAAAAGCGTCTAATGGGGCTTCCGATTTTGGTAACAAATTTGGACAGCCATTAATTTGTGGTTCTGTATTAACTTTTGAACATGATGAGCATTTCGACACTTCAACTGCACACAGTGTGAAATCAAGAAAATTAGGTTACGATAAAGTAATTATGCAGGCCGGTGGTATTGGTTATGGTAAGGCTGATCAAGCTATAAAAGACATTCCAAAAACCGGAGATAAAATTGTGTTATTGGGTGGTGAAAATTATCGAATTGGAATGGGTGGTGCTGCAGTGTCATCTGCAGATACAGGCGAATTTTCAAGCGGCATTGAACTCAATGCAGTACAACGTTCTAACCCTGAAATGCAAAAACGTGCTGCCAATGCCGTTCGTGGTATGGTAGAAAGTGAAGAAAATTATATAGTTTCTATTCATGATCATGGTGCCGGCGGGCATTTAAACTGTTTATCAGAATTAGTAGAAGACACTGGAGGGAAAATTGATTTAGATAAATTACCCATTGGTGATCCAACGCTATCTGCTAAAGAAATTATTGGTAATGAATCTCAAGAACGTATGGGTCTGGTCATTGCAAATGAGCATATTGACACTTTGCAGCGTATTGCCGAAAGAGAACGCTCACCAATGTATACTGTTGGAGATGTAACTGGAGATAACAGATTTACATTTGAGTCTAAAACAAAAGGAGAAAAACCAATGGATTTTGCTCTAGAAGATATGTTTGGCAGTTCACCAAAAACAATAATGAATGACATCACCGTAGAAAGAAATTATAGTGAAATCATCTATAATTCAGATAATTTACATCATTATTTAGAACAAGTTTTACAATTAGAGGCTGTGGCTTGTAAAGATTGGCTCACCAATAAAGTTGATCGTTGTGTCGGTGGAAAAGTGGCTAAACAACAATGTGCCGGACCATTACAATTACCGCTGAACAATTGTGGCGTAATGGCATTAGATTATAAAGGAAAAGAAGGAATAGCAACTTCAGTAGGACATTCTCCTATTTCCGGATTAATTGATCCTAAAGCAGGAAGTAGAAACAGTATTACAGAAGCATTGACCAATATTATTTGGGCACCTTTACAAGATGGATTACAAAGCGTTTCACTCTCAGCAAACTGGATGTGGCCATGTAAAAATGAAGGCGAGGACACACGCTTATATAAAGCCGTAAAAGCAATTTCTGATTTTGCAATCGAATTAGGAATCAATGTACCTACCGGGAAGGATTCTCTATCTATGAAGCAAAAATACCCAAATGAAGAGGTAATTGCTCCTGGAACAGTTATAATCTCAGCGGCTGCACATTGTAATGACATCACTAATGTAATAGAGCCTGTTTTTCAAAAAAATGCCGGAGATATTTATTACATTAACATTTCACAAGACGATTTTAAACTAGGAGGCAGTTCTTTTGCTCAAACAATTAATAAAATTGGTAATGAAACCCCTACAATCAAGGATGCTTCTTATGTAAAAACGGTTTTTAATACGATACAACAATTAATAAAAGAGAATAAAATTGTTGCTGGCCATGATGTTGCTTCAGGTGGATTAATTACTACTTTATTAGAATTATGTTTTGCTGATAATAATCTCGGTGCGACATTAGACTTAACTTCTTTAGGAGAAAAAGATGTTGTAAAACTATTGTTTTCCGAAAATGCAGGAATTGTATTTCAAGCTAAAGATAAATCAGTAGAAACTATTTTATCTAATACTAATATTGAATTTTTTAATATTGGAAATGTTGTGGAAAATGACGAACTAGATATCACAATTTATAATGATAATATTAGCTTGAGTATTTCAGAATTAAGAGATACCTGGTACAAGACTTCATATTTACTCGATCAAAAACAAACAGCTAATAATTTAGCTGAGACTCGATATGAAAATTTTAAAAATCAGCCATTAGAATACCTTTTCCCAAAACATTTCACAGGGAAACTCGAAGATATGTTGTCAGGTCGAGCGCAGTCGAGACCTTTTGACAACCTTTCGACTGGGTTCAAGGAGACAAAAGGCCAATCAAAACCAAAAGCAGCTATAATCAGAGAAAAAGGAAGTAACTCTGAGCGCGAAATGGCAAATGCCATGTATTTAGCCGGTTTTGATGTAAAAGATGTACATATGACCGATTTAATCTCCGGTCGCGAAACATTAGAAGATATTCAATTTATAGGTGCTGTAGGTGGATTCTCGAATTCAGATGTGTTGGGTTCTGCAAAGGGATGGGCAGGTGCATTTTTATATAATGAAAAGGCTAAAACCGCTTTGAAGAATTTCTTTAAAAGAGAAGATACTTTATCAGTGGGCATTTGTAATGGTTGTCAATTATTTATGGAATTAGAAGTCATCAATCCTGAACATAGTGAACACGGGAAAATGACATTTAACGATTCTCATAAACATGAAAGTGCTTTTACAAGTGTAAGGATTGAGGAGAATAATTCTGTGATGTTATCTACATTAGCAGGATGTACATTAGGTGTTTGGATAAGTCATGGTGAAGGCAAATTCAACCTTCCGCTGTCAGAAGAAAACTATAATATTATTGCTAAGTATGGTTATGATAATTATCCTTCAAATCCAAACGGATCAGATTATAATACGGCCATGATTTCCGATAAAACCGGTCGACACTTGGTAACAATGCCGCATATAGAACGTTCAACATTTCAATGGAATTGGGCCAACTATCCACAAGGAAGAAAAGATGAAGTTTCACCATGGTTAGAAGCATTTGTAAATGCCAGAAAGTGGATTGAAAGTATTTAATTTTAATTTTCTGTAACAATCTTAATTTATATAAGTCTATTAAAGAAAGATTCTTTAATAAATATTTAAACACACGCTTATGAAAATTCTATCATTCAACAATTCAATAAGAATATTTTCATTTCTATTTATCGCATTTTTATCCTCAAGCTTAATTGCACAACAAAAAGTGAAAGCAAGTGATATTTTAAATGATATTAAAAAAGGTAAAAATATTTCCTACGAAAATGCAACCATAACAGGCACGTTAGACATGACTTATATGGATGATAAATTACCGGAATTACCGAATAGACATAAATGGTTCAATAACAGCGGTAGTAATACTATTGAAGAAACCATAGAAAGTAGTCTCTCATTTAAAAACTGTGTTTTTGAAGATGATGTCTTGGCATATATACATGATGAAGACAGTAAATATACATTTATTGCAAACTTTGAGAACAATGTAAGGTTCAAAAATTGTCAATTTAAGAAAGATGCAATGTTCAAATATTCAGAATTTGAGCGTAATGCAGATTTCAGTGATTCAAAATTTGAAGAAAAAACAACATTCAAATACGGTAAATTTGAAAATAGAGTGAGTTTCGCTAATACAGTTTTTCAAGAATCGGCAACATTTAAATATGCTAAATTTAAAGAAGGTGTTTCTTTTAGTAATGCTCGATTTGAAGATAATTTAAATTTTAAATACACTAAGGTTAACGGCGATTTTAATATTACCGGTATGAAGGTATCACATGATATAGATTCGAAATACACTAGTATAAATGGGAATGGGTTTTCTAAATACCGTTCAGATAAAAATAACTAACTCAGAAGTTCCTTATTAATTTGTCTGATTAATTTAGGTCCTTCGTAAATAAAGCCTGTGTAGATTTGAATCAAATCTGCGCCGGCTTTTATTTTTTCTAATGCATCTTTAGCAGAATGAATTCCTCCTACACCAATTATAGGAAAAGACTTATTTGATTTTTCTGACAAAAAACGAATTACCTCAGTAGAACGATTTGTTAATGGTTTACCACTTAAACCTCCGGTTTCATTTTTTTTGAACGATTGTAATCCTTCCCTTGATATGGTTGTATTTGTAGCAATAACACCATCAATTTTTGTAACATTCACTATATCAATTATATCTAACAATTGACGATCTGTTAAATCAGGTGCAATTTTTAATAAAATGGGTTTTCTTTTCTGGTGCAGATCATTCTCTTGTTGTAATCTATTCAACAAGTTTGTCAAAGGTTCTTTTTCTTGTAAATCCCTTAAATTGGGCGTATTAGGTGAACTTACATTAACCACAAAATAATCGACCACATCAAACAATGCATTAAAACTGTAGATATAATCATTCACGGCATCTGCATTGGGCGTAACTTTGTTCTTACCTATATTACCACCAATAATGATCTGTGTTTTTTTATGTTTTAATCTTTCTACTACTGCGGAAACACCATCATTATTGAACCCCATTCTATTAATAATAGCATTATCTTTTTTTAGACGAAATATTCTTTTTTTAGGATTCCCACCTTGAGGTTTCGGTGTCACGGTGCCAACTTCTATAAAACCAAAACCAAAATTCGATAATTCATTAAACAAGACGGCATTTTTATCAAATCCGGCTGCCAAACCTATAGGGTTCTTAAATGTCAATCCAAACAAATTACGCTCTAATTTATTG
>Ga0209633_10000839_pt1 | contig 33868 bp, 29 predicted proteins | sample Cruoilmetagenom1_FD_187290 | JGI IMG/M metagenome (GOLD analysis project Ga0209633, IMG submission 187290) | Oil polluted marine microbial communities from Coal Oil Point, Santa Barbara, California, USA - Sample 1 (SPAdes) (version 2) | ecosystem: Environmental > Aquatic > Marine > Oil seeps ... | reverse complement strand
GCGTGCTGTCCAGATAGCATGGCCTAAACCTAGAGGCTTTTTTTGCCGAACAGAAACGACATCAATCAGGTTCGAGATATTATTAATCTCCTCCCCCAGGGTGACTTTATTCTTCTCTTTTAAGACTGCATCAAGATGAAAATTATAATCAAAATGATTTTCTATGGCAGACTTACCTTCACTGGTGACAAAAACGATCTGCTCAATTCCCGAGGCGACGGCCTCCTCAACAATATATTGTATGGTTGGTCGATCAACAATTGTCAGCATCTCTTTCGGAATTGCCTTAGTAGCCGGCAAAAAGCGGGTACCGAGACCAGCAACCGGTATTACAGCTTTACGTATTTTCATACAAACCTCTATTTTGAAATAATTGGAAAAATTTAAAGTTTTTTCGACTTTGTCTAAACCTGTTGATATGGTAATTATCGATGTCCAGCCAGAGAGTAACAGAAAACTTATCACACTTTATATAATTCATTTCTTTCATGAAATTATTCTATCCTGAAAATCTGCCTATTACCAGTCATAAGATTGACATCATCAAGGCCATCAGAAAGCATCAGGTTGTTATTATATCCGGAGACACCGGTTCAGGGAAAACCACCCAGATTGCCAAAATGTGCCTTGAAGCCTTTCCTGAAAACAAACTTCTTACAGGGTGTACTCAACCACGAAGAATTGCCGCTTCCTCTGTTGCAAATCGTGTATCTGAAGAGTTAGGTAACTATGGTTCTATAGTTGGTTATAAGGTGCGATTTCAAGACCGTACATCCAGGATAACCAAAATCAAATTCATGACTGATGGTGTCCTGTTGGCTGAAACGAGGAATGATCACGATCTCTTGAAATATGGTATCTTGATAATCGATGAGGCCCATGAACGAAATCTCAACATTGACTTCCTTCTTGGATACCTCAAACGTCTGATGAAAAAAAGAGCAGATCTTAAGGTCATAGTCACTTCTGCCACCATTGATACAAAAGCCTTTGCCAGACATTTCGATAATGCACCTGTACTCTCTATTGCAGGTCGAACCTACCCGGTAGAAGTTCGATATAAACCCGTTGATGAAGACCAGTCAGAGGGAAAAGAAAGTGGTATAGAACATTGCGTACAGACAGTGGTTGATCTTTTTTCCAGTGAGTCTAAAGGCGACATACTGGTGTTTTTACCAACAGAACGTGACATTCGTGAGTGCTGCACACTTTTGACGGCAAAAATAGAAAATGCTGTTATCCTGCCAATGTTCGGCAGACTGCAGGCAGGAGACCAGAAAAGGATATTTCAACATTTTGAAAAAACCAAAATAGTTGTTGCTACAAACGTTGCAGAAACATCTATTACCGTACCCGGCATCCGCTATGTTGTAGACAGCGGTCTTGCCAGAATCTCCCAGTACAACGTTAAAGCTAAAACAACAAGTCTTCCGATAAACAGAATCAGTAAAGCAAGCTGTAATCAGCGCAAAGGAAGATGTGGTCGTATAGGTCCGGGGATCTGTATACGGTTATATTCAGAAGAGGACTTTGAGAACAGAGCTGAATACACCCTGCCAGAACTGCAACGATCAAATCTGGCAGAGGTCATTTTGCAGATGATCTCTCTCAACCTCGGTGATCCGGCTCACTTTCCATTTATTGACCCTCCCCGTGGAAACGCTGTCAGGGAGGGATATAGACTGCTTCGGGAGCTTGGTGCAATTACCAACGATATAAGCCTTACAAAAAATGGGCGGATTATGTCGGATTTACCTATAGACCCTTGCATTTCACGAATAATCATTGAAGCCGTGGAAAATAATTGTCTGCGTGAAATCAAAATTATCGGGTCAGCACTTGCTCTCCAGGACCCTCGAATCAGACCAACCGAGCGTGTGAAAGATGCTGATACAGCTCATAAACTGTTTGCAGATCCCCATTCTGATTTCATTATTCTCCTCAATATCTGGAACAAATTTCATGAGTTGCCTAAGAAAGTCAGATCCTGGTCAAAGTTAAAAAAATTCTGTAAAGCTCATTTTCTTTCATTTCAGCGTATGCGTGAATGGCTGGATCTGCATGAACAACTAGACAGGATACTGAAACAGAGAAAAGGGTTTACAGCCAATGATACAGATGGCTCATATGAACAGATCCACAAGTCCCTGCTGGCAGGTTTTTTAAGAAATGTGGCACTCAAAAGAGATAAACTGATATATCAAGGTAGTTATAACAAGACCTTGATGATCTTTCCCGGTTCCCATCAATTCAACAGGAGCGGACAATGGATAGTTGCTGCAGGTTTTATTGAAACAAGCAGACTTTTCGCCCTGACAGTTGCTACAATTGAACCTGACTGGATTGAGATTATCGGCAAAAACTTATGTAAATACTCCTGGTCAAACCCAAGGTGGCACAAAAAAACCGGCCAGGTTATCGCCAATGAAAATGTTTCATTATTTGGCCTGCAGATAGCAACCGGCAGAAAGGTAAATTTTGGTGATCGTCATAAAAATAATATCGTAGAAGCGCGGGATATATTCATTCAGTCGGCACTGGTTCAAGGAGAAATAAAAGGGACATATCATTTCCTTCAGTATAATCTTTCATTAATTAAAAACTGGCAGGAAGCTGAAAATAAACTTCGAACCCGTGGAATAGTTGCAGCCGACCTCACATTTCATAACTTCTACGCACAAAGAATTCCTGTTGATGTATATGATCAAAAAACCTTGAATCGTTTTTTAAAAATGAGACGAAATAAACACTTTCTGAAAATGAGAGAAGAAGATGTTCTTTTGAGAAAACCGGAGGAGAATGAACTGACAGATTATCCTCCATCGATTATTCTTGGCTCTTTAGAACTGCGTCTTCAGTACAATTTTGTCCCTGGATCAAGAGAAGACGGTGTAACCTTCCGATTACCAATCGATTTCGCTCATGGACTTTCTGTTCATTTTTTTGAATGGCTGGTTCCCGGATTGCTCCATGAAAAGCTGACCTTCCTTCTCAAAGGTCTCCCTAAAAACATCAGGAAAAGGCTGGTACCGGTAGGTAACTCTGTAGATCAGATACTGGACGATATCAATCTTTATTCAGGTTCTCTTTACGGTGCAATTCAGTCATCAATCCTGAAACAATTTAAACTGGTCATTCGACGATCTGACTGGCCAACCAACCTTCCCTCACATCTGCAGCCTCGATTTGTCCTTTTTGACAATTCAGGCAAAGAACACAGCAGCGGAAGAAACCTGAAAAAGCTACTTGAAACTGAGAACATCATTGATATTGCAGTGGCTTCCGATCTCCTTAAAGAGAGAGACAGGCAGACAGTAGACTTGTGGGAACAAAAGGAGTGTACTCAATGGGAGTTTGAAGGATTGCCCGAAAGAATCCCACTGTTCAGCAAGCAGGGTGATGCGTCCGGATTTCTCTACCCATCCTTTATACCTGTTCCAGATCGAGGATATATCAATATCCAATTTGATAAAAACCTGTCGACAGTTGAGAACAGGAATCGCAAAGGATTTCTCTACCTCTACAGATTACAGTTTCCCGGGCAATACAAGTCACTGAGAAAGATCTGTACGACTACTCTTTCGGCTCCTTCCGCCCTATGGCTGTTCGAAGGTGGATCAAACCGTAAAGAGGTGACAGACATGCTTCTCGACTATATCATGCGGTCTGTTTTTGGTTCTTCTTCCACGATAATTGAGCTGAGACAGGTTTTTAATGATAATATTATCAGAGTGAAACATGATGGACTTTATAAAACCGGGTCGTTAATCCTAAATAACCTTATGGCTCTTTTACGAAAAAGAAGAGAGGTCAGAGATCTTGTCAACAAAATTTTCAGTAATCATGCCGGCAAGAATTTTCTCCCTCAAGACAAACATACTCTCTTTAATCATCTCATCGATGAAATAGTTGGTTCCGGGTTCCTGCTCAATGGCGATCACTCAAGTATAGAAAAACTGCACAGGCAACTGCAGAGTCTGTCAATCAGGCTTGACAGATTTGCTCTGAACCCTGTCAAGGATGAACTCAAAAACAAAAAATTGTTCCCGCATTTAAACAATCTCAAGAGTCTTGAGAAAACTGAATTTATGTCTGATGATGCCCTGGAATTAGTGGATAAATATCGCGAAATGATAGCGGAATACAGGATTTCAGTTTTTTCTCCGGAGATTAAAACCTCTCTACCGGTTTCGTCCAAAAAACTGCAAAAGCAATGGCAGGCTGTTATGGAAAAGTGTTAAGGATGATGTCAAGTCTGGCAGTCGCTCTGCTCCTGCGGAATTCGCCTGGAAGCCAGGCTCCTACATGAAAGCATTATTTACAATATAAATTGATGCTTTACCACCACCCGCTGTAGGAGCCTGGCTTCCAGGCGATTGTCGGTTGCGGTTACCTGGCACAAATTCATTGTTGCCGGTGAAGCATGCATTTCGAAAGGCGGTTTTAGTGGTAATCTTAAGGAGCAGAAATATGAATAAGGTGATCTTTGGAGTACTCCTGTGTTTATCCGCCCTGATGCTTGTACATATGAACTATGCAATTCTAGGTATTCCGGCATTCATTGCCGGGATAATAGTCATGAATAAAGGGGGAGGACGAAAAGGATGACTCAAAAACCACATCCCTGAAAAACTCTATCATCTTTTTCCTCCTCCATGACATATTCAATTGCTCCGGTATTAAATTGCTCTTATTAATTTTTATCACTGACATCTTATACTCTATATGTGTAGCCAGCCGATTATCCAGATACCATGCATACATAAGCCCCATAAGCAGTCCGGGCGGGGTGAACCCTTCACCCCTGTTAACCAGCCGGGTGTAGTGATTTTGATCATCTGTTGGACACATTCTTGACAGTGAAAGAAAGGCAGCCAACTGGCTGTCAGTGAAGAAACAGGATCTTTTGTCTTCCTCCTGCAAGTAGAGATGGTACACTTTTCCCATCATCAGACCATTGATTACAATGTCCTTCATCACCTTCTTTCCGGCATAGTTTCCCAGAAGAGATTCACCCAGGGCTACCATCAGTGCAACTTCTATTTTTGACCTGACATAAAGTTGATCACTTCGTATCTTTATAAATCGATCATCAGGGTCATAAAAGGAGAATACATTATCCCACCGCTGGTCTCTGTTCCACTTCTCTTTTGCAATGCAGGAAATACCGGCAACCCTGTCAAAATGGTTGAGTGGAATAGTTGGATGATCCCAAAGAATTTCGGTGATTGCGGCTCTCGCCTGTTCCGTATCGATAAATTCTTCGTTTCCTGCACAGGAAAACTCCAACTCATTTATCCACTTTGAAATAGCACCATGTCGTTGAAAAGGGAACAGTTTCCTGAATTCACTTCTATTGACGTAAAGATTGCATTCCTTCTCACTCTTTTGCCACTCTCGTTTCTTTTCTTCAAAACAGTGGCGACCATTGTATAGAGTCTTGATTGCCAGAGCGAGGGTATCGGGATCATGTTGAATAACACCCCTTTCAGCTAACGCCTTTTGGGAGTAAATACCGCATTCTACAGGTATGTAATCAACTTCTCCAAAAACTTCACGATCCAGAAAAATAGGTATTTTCCCTTCTACGGCATATCTCTGAAGAATTGATGCCGGAATATCTTTTAAGGAAACACTGAGCACTTCATCAAACAGATCTCTTGTTCCGCCGGGAATATTATTTTCATATGCTTTAATCATATCAGAGACATGAAACTTCCTCTCCGGATCTGCTATACTCAAATCGGTTTCGCCTTCCTGTACCCACAGATTTGAGATAAGGACTTTAAGCGCATTCTTATTTGCCCTTACAGCGTCAGCCAGGCCGGGCACTTTAAACACAGGTATAATGGAAGAATAGAGACTCCCAGGAGCAAGTATCAAAATATCCGCCCGGGCAATCTCTTCAAAAACCTCACTTAAGACACGAACCTCATCGAAATAATCTACCTGGACATTTTCAACCGGAAATCCTCTTTGAGCCTCGCTCAATCTATTTTCACCAATAATTTCAATGCCGTTGGTATAATGGACTCTCAGCTGCGCAGGAGTGGATGTACATGGAAGAACAGCCCGTTCCCCTGCCCCCAGAACCCTGGAGAGAGAATTCAAGCCATCAAACAATCCCTGATGCAGAACATCCGATTTAACCGCCAGTTCATGATTGCTGTAATCTGGGGAAACTTCCTTGTAAACAGCTGCAGCGACAAGGAGATTACCCAGACAATGGGGCCGCTGCAATGTTTGTGCGAATCGGGAATCATCAAACAGATGCTTGATAAGTTTTCTTAGATAGTTTCTTAATAGTTGCGGCAAGAGGTCAAGCTTTGCACCCAGGGTAACCAGTTCAGGAAGGTCGTGCCTCATTGGACCCGGACAGCGAAAGTTGAACAGCGAATGGAGAGCAACAGCTATCTCTCCAGCCTGTGCCGGCGTAACATTATATCTGGTTTGCAGGGTTTTTAGTTGAATGGATGACAATAGAACGTGCCGTATATCTCCAATGGCAACAAGGGGCAGATCTTTCAACAGCTCCCCGGTTGAACCGCCGTCATCGGTCACGCAGACAATTGATTTTGTCAGGGGAAAGACATCCTTCACCCCACAAAATGGGTTTTCAACCCAGCCCTCAGTCCGGCTGTCTCCACCAATAATATTTGACAGTCCTGTTCCACCCCCAAATACAACAACCCTGACTCCTTCGACATTGCTATTAATCAGCTCCTTTCTAAGGGCAGATAAAAGGGGTCTTGCTTTTACATGGGCCTCCCGGGGGACACCTCTTAACACCAGATCGATTATCTTCTCCCTTAACTCTTCCTGGGGCAGATAATCTAGGGGTGAAAGATGAACTTCTCTTATCTTCCTTAATATTTCTGTTATCAATCTATTTCCTTTTTCCTTTATCACTGGTTGATAAACTCGTAAAAAGGTCATTCAAAGTTACAAATGGCTAAGTCCGATAAGCGTAGACTTCGAGAAGTTTGATATACAAGGCGTAGTGTTTTAAATGGGTACTCGACTATACGTGTGGTATGTCGAGTCTTCATTAAAAACCTACAACGCAGAAGATTGGACTTTTTACGACGCCATCACTGGTTGGCAAGCAGGTCGCGTTCAACCCGGATCAGATCCTCCGGTGTATCCACCTCGATAGAATCGTGCTCCGTTAACATTACCTTTATTTTATAGCCATATTCAAGAGCTCTGAGTTGTTCGAGTTTTTCAAATCTCTCCCATTCACCCTCCGGCAAGGCCACGTAAGAGAGCAAAAAGCCCTTGCGATAGGCATAAAAACCAAGATGTTTATAGTATGTTGGTTTAATCTTTTCGTCAGGATTACGCTGAAAAGGGATTGGAGATCTGGAGAAATAAAGTGCATAATTATCTTTATCGAAGACCGTTTTCACATGATTAGGATCATTTATCTCCTCATGCCGAACTATTTTATAAATCAATGTTGACATCGGTAATGCGGGATCTTCCAGAAGCGGCCTGGCAACCTGTTCAATCACTTCTACCGGGAAAAGCGGTTGATCACCTTGAATATTTACTACAACATCATGTTCTGATATTCCGAGCAGTTCTGCAGCCTCGGCAAGTCTATCTGAGCCGGAAACATGATCGTCTCGAGTCATCACATACTCCCCGCCGAAAGCTTGTACACATTCGGCAATTCGACTATCATCAGTAGCCACTACCACACGGGCAAGTAATTTAACCGCTTTTGCTCTTTCCACAACATGCTGGATCATCGGTTTACCAGCGATCAGGGCCAGTGGCTTTCCTTTAAATCTGTTCGATTGGTACCTCGCGGGGATGATGGCAATAACTTCCGGTGTTGGGTTTGACATAATATTTCTACTTGATTATATGAAGGTCATGTGAAAGATAGATGAAAAAATCATTGCCAATCTCTGTTTCATCAACAATAAATTCATCAATCCGACTCCACCAGGCAAAGTCTCTGGCAAACAGATTGAAACTCCCCTTCCATCCATCGATTGGCAAAACAGACTCGAGGTATATTCTAGCATATACCGCTGTTGGTTTACAATTAGTACAATTTACCGATAATGGCCAAATGAGATCTCTCCTGTTCGTAGACTTTGTAAAAGGGAAAAACGGCTACAGGCACTCCAGAAATCTTACTATCAAACAGCCTCTGGCCAAAGCCATTGGGATTAAGTCAGGCTTCCGACCTTCCGTCTTCGATGCTACTGCCGGTCTTGGAACGGATGGTTTTGTCCTGGCCAGTCTTGGATGTAAAGTTTTATTGTGCGAACGTTCACCTATACTCCATGTTCTTCTTGAAGATGGTCTTATCCGTGCAGCCAGGGAACCTGGAACAAAAGAGATTGTTGCCGACAGGTTGCACCTTCTGTCTGGTGAATCATTGTTTTTTTTGCAGCAAAGTAGTGAAACCTTTCATACAATTTATTTAGATCCCATGTATCCACACCGCACAAAATCAGCACTGAACAAACAGGAGATGAGAGTTATCAGGGATCTGGTGGGTAATGACGAAGATTGTGACCGGCTATTAGAGGCTGCACTGACCGCCGCAGAAAATCGGGTTGTTATCAAACGACCCAAGGGAGCAGAAGAAGTTTCCGGCCCTCCTCCTTCATATGCTGTAAAAATGAAGAACAGTCGTTTTGATATCTATTTATGATGGTATCAAAATAAATCCAATCTTAGCCATCATTTATGATATTTTTCTCCGGCCTTAATAGTGTATGCTCGATAGAGCTGTTCAACCAGGAACAACCTGACCATATCGTGGGTAAAGGTCATTTTCGAAAGAGAAAGGAGCAAGTCTGCCGACCCGGTTACATCACTTGAGAGACCCTCCGGACCACCTATCAGATAATTTACCTGTTTGATACCGCGCATCTCCCATTCTTCAATTTTCCTGGCAAATGACTCGGAGCTGAATTGGCTGCCCCTCGAATCAAGAGCGACGGTGAATGCTCCGGTGGGAACAGATTTGAGAAGAAGAACCCCCTGATCATCCTTTAAAGATTTAGTACGATGCCATTTTTTTTTCTCTTTCAGAGTGGAAATTGAGAAATTGGTGTAATGTTTCAATCGTGATGAATATGTCTTTATTCCTTCCGCAATAAAGACATCTTTTGTTCTGCTTAGAAACAACAGTTCATGTTTCATACTTTATAAGCCTGCCGGGAGCGGGTTAACAGCGGACTACACTGTCCTGCATTATCTTCGACAGCACCTCACAGAACCTTTCATAACCGATCTCTTTTTTTATACCGGGACAAGATTCAGAAATTGTCAAAAAATTATTTGCATCATCCAAAATGGAAGGATGCAACGGCCATTGAGCACAACGCCAGGGCCTGCCGTCATGAACAGAGCAGCCATCGTCATAAAAGATACAGTGGCCGTCTACAATCTTCATTTGAACACTGTTGCCGGAAACACGCCAATACTGCTCACGTACATCCCTTTCACTCATATCAAGGGATGTTCTCATTCTCACCTGATCTGCTTCATCAAGAGACACAGTTGTCTCGCCCCGGCAGCAGTACCCACACCTTACACATGAAAAAATGTCAGACACATCTGCCACTAAGTTTCTCCCCGGTTCTATTTTTTATGAAATATCAGGCATGATGAACTTGTAAATACCTTAAAATTAGATAGCTAAGTAAAAAGCTTCATATACGAGGCGTGTAAATTTTCTATTATTTCGGCGTACTGGAGTACGTCGAAATAATAGAAAATTTGCAACAACGAAGTAGATGAAGAGTTTTTACGACGCCATCAGGCATAACCGATTACATCTTCATAAACCGCAATATCAATACCTAGCTGTAGAGCCGCAGCTCGCCATTTTACCTTATCGTCAATATTAAATATAATATTGTCGTCAGCAGGTACAGTCAGCCACCCATTTGCCACAAGCTCATTCTCTAACTGTCCTGGCCCCCATCCGGTATATCCAAGAATAAACAGATAATGCTCAGGCCCTCTCGCTTTCGCTATATCTTCCAGCACCTTTGTTTCTCTGGTTAAAGAAATCGTCTCACTCACCTCAAGTTTATGCTTTGTAACATAATCAGACATAAAAAGGATAAACGCAGACTCCAGCTCTACAGGGCCACCGATATATACAGGCGGCAGCTCAACATCAGGGACTGGCAGATTCCCTCCCTTGAGTATTTCCGGCAGAGTGAATACTCCATGAGGCCGATTTATCGCCACCCCCATCGCCCCTTCACTGCTATGAGCACAGATATAAATCACATGCTCCTCGAACCGCGGATCAGGCATTTGAGGAGTAGAGATAAGAAAAGTACCCACCAATGAGTCTATTGAAGAAGCTGCATGGTCTTCCATGTTAAAATACTCCGCTTGAAATTTATCTTCCCTGCACTTCTATTTTATCAAACTCCAGGTCTACTCGTCAAGGGTCTCTCCAACAGATCAAATCACTGATCTCTACCTCTTCTCACTTATCAATCACATTGGTAATGACAAATCCGGTTTTATAACCTACTATCAGCAGTGTAAGATGAAAAACACCGGGTTCTGTCCCCACCCAGTTTAAATAACTATCATGCAAGCGACAGGAGAATGAATAAATGGCTCAATATTCAATGCATCCCCCCGGAGTTAAAATGAAAAAAGCTATTAAGGAATTCTCGGAACTGCTGCTCGAATCCCCGGAGAAAAATCGATGGCAGCTACTTCAGCAGGTCGAACTCAAATATGATCTGTCTCCACAGGAATGTGAATTTCTTAACAACCATTTCAGTCAGAAAAATTCATGATTGCCAAAACCGGCAGTTCTAATCAGGGTGAAAAGAAGTTATAGACTCCCGATATTGCCAGAATCAATTACAAGCAGTGCGATCACCGGTAGCCGCTAAAAGCTCACAGTAATATGCTTCTGTCTGTTCACACATAGCCCGGGCTGTAAAATTCTTTATTACCCTCGCTTTTCCTTTTTCCCCCATACGATTCAACTCGTCCTTATCCATTGCCAAAGCAATCTTAATGGCTTTGGCCAATTTTTTTTCATCTGATGGTGTGACTAGCCATCCATTTTCGCCATCTACTACAGTTTCAAGACTCCCTCCATGAGCTGTTGCAATCACAGGTTTTCCCATTGCCATTGCTTCAACAGTGGTTCTGCCAAAGGCTTCCGGTTCCAGAGAAGATGTGGATAAAACAATATCGGCCAGCATAAAAGCTGCCGGCATATCACTGCAATGGCCTACAAGACGTGCTGTTCCAGTTAAACCATTTTTTTCTATAAGTTCTTCGAGTTCAGCTGTATACCCGGGATTATCTAAAGTATCTCCAACCAGAACAGCAGCAAAATCAGAATTATTAACAATGAGCAGGCTTTTTAGAAATAACTCCTGCCCCTTCCACTGTGTCAACCGGCCAGGTAACATAATGATTTTCCTTTCTTTATCCAGATCCCATGTGTTTGCTAATTTTTGCTTTCGAGATAAGTCAATGTTTTTGGAGTCAAAATAATCGGTATCAACGCCCCGAAAAATAAGTTTAACATTAGTTTCCCGATCATAATTTTCGATAATATGTTTTCTAATGCTCTTTGAAATGGCGATAACACCCTCTCCTTTTGCCATTATTGCACTATATGCGTTGACAGAATAGAAACCATGAAAAGTTGTTATAAGTACCGGCCGATATTTTCTGGAGATACTTTTCCAGGCAATATACCCTATCCATGCGGGCATTCTTGAACGAAGATGAAGAATATCCACCTTCTCTTTTTTCATGAGCCGCCTGAGTGGCAAAATATGCAAGAGAGCAATCGGGCTTTTTGAACCAATATTTTTTCCGATATGCTCACTCCCATCCTTCTCCAGTTGAGCAACAAGTCTGCCACCGGCAGACACAACTATTGACCGATGGCCCTTCATCACGAGATGCCGTCCCATCTCAAGTGTACCCCTCTCGACTCCTCCACTCTCCAATTCAGGCAGCAACTGCATTACTGTCAACGATCTGGAGGTTGTGCGAGACAACTTACTATTATAAATATCATGGTAAAGCTGAATAGTTTTCCTGCACATACTTGAAGCAGTAAAGTGTTCATTCACCCACTTTTTCCCCTGCTTCCCAAATCTTTTCACCTTCTCAGGATCAGATATTGCATCCTCAATAGCCGTAGCAAGTTTTACCGGATCAAGTGGGGGTACCAGCCAACCGGTTTCTCCCTGCAAAATTGTTTCCAGACTGCCGCCGTGTGCTGTCGCTATAACCGGTGTTTCCATGGCCATTGCCTCTATAGCCACCTTCCCAAACGCTTCGGGTTGAGTGGAACTGGCGGAAACTACTATATTTGCAAGCATAAAGACAGCAGGCATATCACTGCAGTGTCCTGCGAGTTTAACTTTTTCTGTCAAACCATGATGCTTAATCTTCTCCCGTAACTTTTTGCTATAGGAAGGGTTTTCTTCTGTATCACCTATACAAAGTGCTATAAAATCAAGATGTTTGATAAGAGCAAGACTCTCAATAAACAAATCCTGCCCCTTCCATTGCGTCAACCTGCCGGGAAGGATTATAACCGGCCGGTCCCGGGAAGAGAGGTTCAATTTATTACGTAGATAACTGATACGATCTGCAGTTACATTTTCTGGTGAAAATACTTTGTTGTCAAACCCACCATGAATCAGTTCAATTCTTTTTTCATCAACTTTATAGTTCTCTAAAATGTGCTCTTTTATGGTTTCAGAAACTGCTGCTACCCTCTCTCCCTTCGTCATAATGGCTGAATAGGAGTTTACCGAATAAAACCCGTGAAAGGTGGTTATCAGGCTGGGCCTTGCATTCTCAGGCATAAGCTTCCAGGACAAATAACCTATCCATGCAGGTAACCGGGATCGCAGATGTAAAATATCAACCTTCTCTTCACAGAGAAAATGCCTGAGTTTTGAAACATACTGGAGACAACGAACAGACTTCTCTCCAATATATGGCCAATGAATATGCAAAACTCCACTCTCTTCGAGGAGTGGAACCAGACGTCCACCACCTGAGATAACAATAGATTTATAGCCAATATCCGCCAGATAAACGGCAAGATCTACTGTTTCTCCTTCAACACCACCCTCATCGAGTTCGGGCAGTACCTGTACTACTGTCAGCTTGTCGGCCACCATCGTTTCAATATAGTATCAGCACATCTCTGTGCTTCATTAAGATTGTCATGGTCAACCCATGTACCATTCTGATTAAACCATTTCTCGTAAGGTAGAATAAATCCCTTGTCCTCCAGGTATGTTACACCTTGCAGAAATTTATTGGTCTGTTTTTTCCAGTCAACGGGGAGCACTCCAACTTTGCAACCCGCTGTCAGCGCTTCAAATATCATTGATACGGAGTCGGCTGTAACCCATACAGTAGTCGATATATCATACTGTTGCTCGACCCATCCGGATTCAGTATCCTTAAAATTATAAAAGGTGGCATTAGGATAGCGGCGAGATACTTCTTCCAGCATTAAAATCATATCATCTGGAGTCCTTGGTGAAGAGGATATCAGCCATTGGGTTTCTGGTTTCCTTTTAACAATATTTTCTGTTTTTAGTTTTAGTTCCGAACTGTTCCATCTGTGACTTTTTTTATCAATCCCTCCAATCAGTATTAATCCGCAATCTTTTCGGTGCTGTTTTTTGTTTATAGAACAATTTGGCGGGCCAACAGTAAGTATTATATTTCCTTTCTGCTCAAGACCATCATGGAAAGGAACAAAACAGAGATCAAATCGACATCGAATAATAGGATCCGGAGCCATACATGTTACAGCAGGGATTTTAAATTTTTTTCTGCACTGCAGAATCGGCAAATGGGTGCAACTGCCGGTTCCAATGATAAGATCCGGCTTTACAATCTTCATATCGCTGGTAGTGGATATGGGCAGATTGAGTCTGACTATGCCCAAAAAGGTTTGCCAAAAGGAACGGCGGGCAACTTTGATTTCAGTAGTCTTTACTGGAACTCTTTTTGCCAGTGCCCTGATGATACCTAGGGTCTGTTTTGCATGTCCGGGACTGCCATCAAGAAAGCAAATGATATGAATCCGGCTTTGTCTGGATGTTTTCATTGACGACGAACTGTTATGACGGGGATTAAACTATCGCCTTGTATTGGGTGGTGAGGGTGGTCTCTGAGATCTCCCGGCACTACCGGCAAGTTTCAAAATAATCTGATTTGATTTATGTAACCTCACTGTCATTGTTTTAAAAAGTTGACTTGTAATATCAGGATATTTTGCAATGATCTCATTGATTTTATCCCCAGGATAACGTTTTACAGTACACCTTCCCTGTGCAATGATAGAAGCGGATCTTTGTTCACTTGTTATTACAGCCATTTCACCAAAATATTCTCCGGGTTCTGTCAGTTCTGCAATTTTTTTCCCATTTTTAATAACTGTAAGTGAGCCCCTGATGAGTTTAAAAAAATCAATATCGGTGTTACCTTCACGAATGATTGCATCGCCATCCTCGTAGTGCTCCCGATCAGGGTTCACCAGGTATGCCGGTAAACTTTCTTTTTGGGCAACTGTACGTCTTAAGGTTTCTTCAACAGAGGTAACCCCTTCCCTTACCTTCTGCAGGGCTGCGTCACGAAGAGGTGTCATACCTTCCTGGATCGCAATTTTTCTCAACTGATCCTCTGGGACCTCTGCACTGATAGCCTTTGCAACTTCGTCAGTCACCTCCATAAGCTCAAAAAAACCGACCCTGCCCTTATACCCCAACCCATTGCATTCTGGACAGCCATTGGGACCAAAAGTAACTAAATTTTCAATTTCATCCTCACTAAAACCCATTGAAAGGAGTACTTTTGAATCATGCTTTTCTACTTTTTTACAACTTTGACACAGTCTTCTTCCCAGTCTTTGAGATAAAACCATAGTCACGGAAGAGGCAAGCATATAGGCAGGAATGCCAATATCAACAAGCCTTCCGATGGTTGCTGCACTGTCGTTGGTATGAAGAGTTGAAAAGACCAGATGCCCTGTCATAGCCGCTTTAATTGCAATCTCAGCGGTATCCATGTCACGTATCTCTCCCACCATTATAATGTCAGGATCCTGGCGCAGGAAAGCCTTCAAGCCTGCTGCAAATGTCATCCCCACCTCGGTATTAACATTGACCTGATTAATACCTTTGAAATTGAATTCCACCGGATCCTCAGCAGTGAGAATTTTTATATCCTCACTATTCATGGAATTGAGCGCAGAATAGAGGGTAACCGTCTTTCCTGAACCGGTCGGTCCTGTCACAAGCAATAATCCCTGGGGTCGGGTCAAGCACCGCTTCAACATTTCAAATGTCTTTACTTCAAAGCCCAGCTTTGTCAAATCAACATTTAGAGACCCCTTATCCAATATACGAAGTACAACTGATTCACCAAAAAGAGTGGGTAGTGAAGAGACTCGAAAGTCTACTGATCTGTTACGTCCCATCCTCATTTTAATTCGACCGTCCTGGGGAATACGTCTCTCTGTTATGTCCAGACCGGAAAGAATTTTAACCCTGGCAACCAGGGCGTTTTTGATTGTCAGAGGCAGATTCATCGATTTATACAGAGCGCCATCTTTTCGATACCTGACCTGCATGTTTTTCTCATACGGCTCAATGTGAATATCAGACACCCCATCCTGAACCGCCTTTAGCAGAATACCGTTTACAAGTTTGATGATCGGAGCATCGGAGGCTGCAAACTGATCCCCGAGACTGTCGTCTGCTTCCCCTGCTATCTCAAAGTCATCCGCCGCCTCGGCAACAATGGAGCCAAAGTCATCAACTTCAGTCATACTCATCTCTTCTTCAGGTTCTTCCTGCCCCCCGAAATATGACCTGGCCTCCTCGTCATCAATACCGTAATACTTCTGAAATGCCTCAACAATATCAGTCTCAGAAGAAACGCACACAGACAGTTCCTTATCAAGCAGATTTTGCAGCTCTTCGACAGCGGTTACATCAGAAGGCTCGGCCATTGTAATCTGCAGCGTATTGCCTGCCATTCGCAGAGGAAAAGCCATATATTCTTTTGCCTGCTCATAGGAAATGAGCTTTATTGCATCCTTGGACGGTGGTTCGGATTTGATTACAACTGCGGGGTAATTGTGTTGTCTGCTCAAAAATGTAAAAACAGTATCGTCGTCTATATACTCAAATTGTCTCAGTATAGCCCCGAGCCTGCCACCATTTTTCTGTAAGGCTTTTTTGGCAGTATCAAGCTGAGCCGGAGTTATATAACCAGCTTTACTTAGAAGTTCACCAATTTTAATCTTTCCAGCACCTGATTGATCCTTAACAGTTCTTTTTCTTGATGATTTCCGTGAATTTTTGGTGTTCTGCAAAGCCATATCAACTTACCCTGGGAAAAGGTATTCACACTTTTGCATGATGATTTTGTTCAACTCATCATGCGGCATAAGAAGGTTAAATAACCCTGGTTTCTGTCCGGAAATGGAACATTTTGATAACACTCTTACCTAACCGGGAAAGAGTTTCAAAATACCATTATAGTTACAATAGCATTTTTTTTATTTAAATTTAAGGATTTAACAGAAGAAACAATAATATTTTTTCTCAAAAGTGAATTTAGAACATTACAAAAAAAATCTTCCTGCCTCAAGATGTACAACAAAGCAGAAAGATTTCTTTTAAAAATGTCTTGAAAAGGTTAAGCGATAAATGGACACCTAGATCATTGGATACCGTTTTTGTCTCAAGCAGTTTCAGGTAGTTGACCTCAGAAATCTCCATCGATTTCTGTTATGCCCTGAACATTTATGTTACAAGAGGTATCGCCGACTCTTCAGTTACCTTGCCAAAACGGTGACATTTTTCTCAACAGTTCTATGATTGCCGGCATCTTCTCAATAATATAATCAACTTCTTCCTCTCTGTTGTAGACACTTAGAGAAAAACGTATTGAGCCATGTGCAGCGGTAAAGGGAACTCCCATTGCCCTGAGTACATGGGATGGCTCCAGGGAACCGGAAGTACAGGCGGAACCGGAGGAAGCACATATCTTATGTCGATTCATATGCAGGAGGATAGCCTCTCCTTCGACAAATTCAAAACTGATATTTGAAGTATTTGGCAGTCGAGCTGTTTTATGTCCGTTTAGACGAGACTTTGAAATACCAGAGAGTAACCCTTCTTCCAGCTTATCACGCAACTGTCTCACTCTGGTATTTTCTTCTTCCATCTTTTCAGAAGCAAGCTCACATGCCATGCCCAGTCCGACAATAGAGGCTACATTTTCAGTACCGCCTCGACGGCCATGTTCCTGATGGCCTCCTGTAAGAAACGGCACAAAAAGAGTCCCTCTTTTAATATACAATACCCCTACTCCTTTCGGAGCATGAATCTTATGTCCGGACAAAGAGAGAAAATCGATATCAAGTGTTTTCAGGTCGATTGGAATTTTGCCGACTGCCTGAACAGCATCCGTATGAAAAAGAATCCCTCTCTCGTTGGCCATAGCTGCCATTTTTTCAACAGGATAAATATTACCTGTCTCATTATTAGCCCACATAATACTGACAATAGCAGTATCATCAGTCAATACAGCCTCATATTCAGCCATATCGATCATGCCTTCGCCATCAACCTTCAGTCGGGTTACTCTATATTTGTGCCCCGTCAAGGTTTCAAGGTTATCACACAGACTCTTTACCGCAGGATGCTCAACCCGTGTTGTCACTACATGTCTTTTTTCAGGAAATGTCCTCAAAGCGGATAAAATTGCAGTTGAGTCGCTTTCTGTTCCACAGCTGGTAAAAGTTATCTCTTCCGGCTCTGCGCCCAGCATATCTGCCACTTTTTCCCGTGCCTCAGAAACAGCCTGCCCCACCTGCCCTCCAAAAGTGTGCATACTTGAAGGGTTTCCATAGAGATTAGTAAGAAATGGCATCATGGCATCCACAACTTCCGGGGCAATCATTGTTGTAGCATTATTATCCATGTAGACAACTTTTTCATTTACACTGCTCATCAATTTTCTTCCTCCACGATAAGGCTGTCCAGCACCAGCTCTCTCAATTTTCTCTCAACATATTCTTTTATGGTAGTTTGTGATTTTTTACAGCTTTTGCATGCACCTCGAAGAGATACCGTAATAAAATCCCCGTCTACATCGATGAGTTCAATATCACCGCCATCCTTTCTCAAGCCAGGTCGTACTTCTCTTTCAAGCACATCTTCAATTTTCTTAATCTTCTGTAGAGCCGTCATTTTCTTTGGTTTAGTACCAGGACTTGATATTTCGGATTTCCCTCCTACGGTATCGCGAAGAATTTCCCGAAGCTTATCTTCACATTTTCCACATCCGCCGCCGGCCTTAGTAAAGTTGGTAATTTCCTCAATAGATCGCAAATTTGATTCATTAATTGCCCTGATTACCTCCAGATCGGTAACACCGAAACACTCGCAGACTACTTCTCCTGCAGCCATTGGCAATATTAAACCGCGATAGTCTGCAATGGCTGCTTCAAGTGCCTCACGACCCATCACGGAACAGTGCATTTTTTCTTTCGGCAATCCGCCAAGGGCATCCGCAATATCCTCGTTAGTAATGTTCGCAGCCTTGTCAATCGACATCCCAATCACCATTTCTGTCAAAACAGAAGAGGAGGCTATCGCACTGGCGCAACCGAACGTTTTGAATTTTGCTTCCGTTATAATATCATTTACGTCAACTTTGAGCGTCAGCTTCAAAGCATCGCCGCATGCCAGCGATCCGACATCTCCGGTACCACTTGCATTTTCCACCTCTCCTACATTCTGTGGATTGAGGAAGTGTTGCTGCACTTTATCTGTATATTCCCACATGAAAATCTCCTGGTATTGAGTGCCTGGAAAATTGTTTCCTGTTTTGGGGCTGTAGGGAAATAACATGGCTGATATTGCGCTTGGATTTGGGTTGTATTTGGATGTTGTGATTGAAAAAACCGCACACGTAGCCGGCTACGTTGAGGATTTTACGATTGAACAACATTCAAAGATAACCCGAAGATAAGATGCAAGATTGGCTATGTTATTTTTTTACAGCCCCTTTGTTGTAATAGAAATTAATTTCGTATCAGCACTTACACCCCCCGGGAGCTTGTCCGGGAATGTATTTTGTCCAAAATCTTCGTTATTTTCAAAAAAATAATACTTGCAGGTAAGCGTAGACTCCGATATCAAATCTATGGCTGTGCTTATTTTTTGGAAAATAGCGGTTTTGAACAAAATGCTCATTCTCAAACAAGCTCCCAGGGGATATTGCGCTTAGTCCCGGCTTATTTTTTCCGGTAATTGTTACTATTACTGTTGATCCATTACAAGCTGACAATAATACTTGAACTGCAAAACGCAACCAACGCTGCAGTCAAAATATCACTTTATTGAATTCCAACTTCAGCCAACACAGATTTTTCAGAATGGACAAGTTCAACAGTAGTATTACTTCAATCGCTTTGCCTCATCTACAAGCATAATGGGAATGTCATCTTTAATTTCATATAATAATTTGCATTTCTCACAAATTATTCCGTGCTCGTCCTGCAATTTTACAGCCCCTTTACATTGCGGGCAGGCCAGAATTTCCATCAACTCTTTATTTATCATCATCGCCTCGTCTTTAATCTGTTTCATGGTTATTAAAGGAAAACAACTTCCTTTCAAACAAGAAAGGTCAATTTTATTGTATGATGGCGTCGTAAAAAAGTCCGATAAGCGTAGACTTCGAGTGACCTTTTTACGAGTTCACCATTGTATAATAATGCACAATTTGATATTTACCTGAATTCGAATATGATTGCAGAATTAATTTCCATCAGATTTTCCACATCAAGATAGAATGATATTCGAACCAACACAAAACCAACACGAGAGCATTTTGAAATGAGCAACAGCCCGCCCCCTTTCAAGACGTCAGTCAAATTAGAACTTCGTAACGCAGGGATTATCACAAAGAAAGATGCCCCCCCTGTGAAAGCCTACGCAGCAACCCTGACAGACTGGTTAGAAACCAGAAAAATAAACGTGGTTATCAACAAAATTTCTCCTGATCTTGATATAATTATTGTTCTTGGAGGAGACGGCACATTATTGCATATCGCCGAGCAGGCCGCCAGATATTCTATACCTGTTCTCGGGATCAACCTTGGAAATTTAGGTTTCTTAACTGAATTGACAGAAAATGAAACCTTCAGTGCCCTTGAGTATATTTTGAGCAATCAGGTAACAATCGAAAACAGGTTGATGCTGAAAGCACGTGTTGTGAGAGACACTGAACCCTGTGATTACAGGTATGCTCTTAACGATATTGTTATAAACAAAAATGCTGTTGATCGACTCCTCAACCTGTCGACCACTGCAGATGAAAAATATATTACCACCTATAAAGCTGACGGCTTAATCTTCTCTTCTCCAACAGGATCAACAGGGTATAACCTCTCCGCAGGTGGACCCCTTGTTCATCCTGGCCTGGCAACAATTCTAGTGACACCTATCTGTCCTTTCATGCTCAGCAGCAGGCCAGTTATACTTCCCGCTGATAAGATCTTACGAACCCGTCTTGACACCAGAGATAACGGTGAAAATGCTCAAGTGATTATCGATGGTCAACCAGTCTGGGTAATGCAAAAGAACGATTTACTTGAAATCGAAACCGCTGAACATTCGCTGCAGCTCATCGTCTCATCGACAAGGGATTATTTCACCATTCTGCGCAATAAACTTCACTGGGGTTTTCAGGAAAAGGATTAGCCAGTTCACAAAACCGGTATTCATTTTTTCTTTTTTATCCCATACTTCTTCATTTTATACTGGAGTAAACTCTTAGTAATGCCAAGCTGCTCAGCAGCTCTGGCCTGAACATTGTCCGTATCGGCAAGAGCCCTGGTCAACATTTTGTCTTCAATAGTATAGAGCACATCATTCAACCCGGCATTTTCCGGAATCAGTTGATTCAGATCCATCTCCTGTCCCCAGGATGATTTTTCATTATCATATCTAGTATCAGGTTGCACATCTTCCGCATTAATCACCCCATCACTGCAAAGAATAGCAGCTCGCTCTATAGTGTTTTCCAACTCCCTGATATTACCTTCCCAAGGCAGTTTCATGAGTAGCCGAAACGCATCAGCGGAAATCCGTAACTGTGTTTTTTTTAAAATGGTTGTAAATTTATCAATAAAATATTCAACCAGGAGCTTCATATCATCCATACGTTCTCTTAATGCAGGCAGACTAACCGGGATAACATTGAGCCGGTAAAAGAGATCCTCTCTGAACCTACCGGCAGCAACCTCTTCACGTAAATCACGATTGGAAGCACTGAGTATCCTCACATCCACTTGATGGGTTTTCCCCCCCCCCACTCTTTCAAATTTCCTCTCCTGAAGAACCCGAAGCAATTTAGACTGGAGAGATAAGGGTATTTCACCTATTTCATCCAAAAAAATTGTGCCGTTATGGGCCAGCTCAAACCTTCCTTTTCGCATAACGACCGCCCCGGTAAACGCCCCTTTTTCATGTCCAAACAACTCACTTTCAAGAAGTCCCTCTGAAAGAGCAGCACAATTTACTGTAATAAATGGCTGTGCTTCTCTCGGGCTGTTCATATGAATTGCCTTGGCAACCAACTCTTTACCGGTCCCGCTTTCACCGGTAATAAGCACCGAGGCATGGGTGGGGGAAACCTTTTCAATAAGTTCATAAACCTTTAACATTTCGGGTGTTTTCCCTACCATCCCACTAAATCCTGTTTTACCTCTTAATTCATCGCGTAATCGGGTATTCTCTCTAATTAGAGCATAGTGTTGAGCCGCTTTACGTAAGCTGACAATAAGTTCATCATTGGAGAATGGTTTTGCCAGATAACTGAATGCGCCGGCCTGCATTGCTTCAACAGCTTTATCCACTTCTGCATAGGCGGTAATAACAATCACAGGAAGATCCGGAAGCTTCTCTTTAATTTTCAGCATAAACTGCATGCCGTCCATACCCGGCATCTGCATATCTGTAATTACAATATCCAGATCAACATCATTTACTATTTTTATGCCCTGTTCTCCATCGGGGGCGGTAAAGACTTCAAAGCCTTCATCCTGAAGCAGCTCCGACAAAACTACGAGATAATTTGGTTCATCATCTACAATAAGGATCGAATATTCATTCATACGTAAACACCTTAGCCCTAATAAATTGGTACTTTTTGAAATGCTTAAATTTATATGAAAGTCATGTGTGATTTGGAAGGAGAGGGATTCGGAGGGGTGTTGCCACAACAGGTAAACGAGCCTGCGAGACTCCGATCCACAGCTGGCGAGGACCTTTGGCAATACCCCTTCGAATCCCGACTACATCACTTTCATGCTTCGTTATGAAATATATTTCATGGGTGTTAGAAAATTAAAGATTATCCCGCTTTTACACTTCTGGCGACAGTTGTGGCACGCACTTTCATATCTGCCAGGAGATCATAAGGAACTGTGACATTTTTTCCACCCGCCAGGGTTGTCCCGGGCCTGATATCACCATGATAATCACTGCCGCCGGTCATCACCAGACCATATTCATCAACATAGCGCATCAGAGCTGCTCTTGTTTTTTTCGAATGAGTGGGATAATACACTTCAATCCCGTCGAGCCCGATTCCGGTCATCTCTCTGATTGCAGTATGTAAATCCATACCCGTCCTTTGTAATTGCAAAGGATGTGCAAGAACCCCTATTCCACCAGCCTGCCGAATCATGTTGAACACCTCCTCAGCAGTATAAACAAACCGGGGAACATACGCCTCAGCGCCCTGTCGTAAAAACCGCAGAAATGCTTCATCAATGGATTTTACAATACCCTTTTTAAAAAGCAGCCTGGCGATATGGGGTCTGCCTGTCTGGCCCATTTGTGAAATAGCACTAAGTTCTCTGTTTGATATAAATATACCTGTTTTTTTTAACAGGAAAAGAATTTGTTCATTTCTCTCATTCCTTGCATCCTGCACCCGTCGTAATAACTTTTTCAGCCCAGAATTATCTGCATCAAAGAGATACCCCAGGATATGGATAGTGATTCCTGAAAATTCAGCTCCCACTTCAATCCCCGAGATAAACTCCAACTTACCATCATTGCACAAACCAGCAGCCTCGGTCACACCATCAACAGTATCATGATCGGTTATCGAAATAGCTTTTAAGCCCTTCCGTTTTGCATACTCGACTAATTCTCCGGGACTCATCGTTCCGTCGGAGTATGTTGAGTGTATGTGTAAATCTATGGACATATTTTCCTTTACTTTTTTCGATTCCATCCGATAAGTTCATATGGGCTCATATACTCCACGAAAGAAAAAGGAGTCGGAGAACTGTTGCCAAAACAATACGCTACTCTATTTTGCGCCGGAGGATTTTCATGCACTTTTTCCCGATACTTATCTGTGCAGCAGTGCTGTTAAACAGCTGTACAAGCGGTATCCCAGAACCCGTCAGCTTCCCATACTCACAACAACAGAAAATGCAGGCATCACACCATTGGCAGGTGCTTGCGCTGGATCTGGCAGGTAGAATCAATAATGAACTGATTTTGACGGATAATATTGAAACTGCCGTCTATGTTAACCCAACCTGCGGGGATGAGTCAAAGCCATGCAAACCACACCAGGCAAGCACCTTTAATAAGGCATTCCGTGATCTCCTTATCACCAATCTTGTTGACTACGGTATTCCGACACATAAACAATTTAAGGAAGATGCCATCGAAATAGAGTATAAAGTTCAGATTGTACACCATATTACTCAACGGGTTCGTACTCTCCAGCCCGGACTACTGACCGCAATATCAGCCGCAATAGTCGTTCTGCGCGATGCTCCGGCGGAGTTACTGATTCTTGCCGCCGGAGTGGTCGCTGATCTGGCTAACACAAGTCTCACCCTGAATGGACATTATGAAGTAATAATTACCACATCGATAATAGACAACGATAAATATCTCTTTAGAGCATCAGATATCTACTATATAAACGACCAGGATTTCTGGCAGTACCAGGACACAACAGAGCAAATAAAAACAATAGAACTCTCTACAAGGTATGGCAAATTTGAAACTCCCCCAGTTCCGTTAAAAGAGATAAGGATTCAAGATTCAGCCCCCGGAAACACCCCTGCCGAATTTAATAGAAAAACGGATATTTAAAGGATCATTAAAAAATGAAATTGATGCAAAGACTACCTTTTCGTCTCCTTCTTCCCGGCCTGTCCGCCCTGATTTTTTTTTCAGGCTGCTCATCATTCAACTGTACGCGACTTGAAAATTTACTGGGCAGCAATACCAATCTTATTAAATTCTCCTACACTATTGCAGACAACCTTGCTGAAAAAGCATTGCCTCCTCTTGTCCCTCGACATCCTGAGATGCCGATTCTGGTCACAACCTTAGTGAATAACGATGACCTCACTCAAACCTCACGATTTGGCAGAGTTCTACAGGAACATATCCGATCAAGACTTGTACAGCTCGGATTTACAGTAAAGGAGATTAAGCTGACAAATACACTTCAGATTTATCCCCGGTCTGGAGAATCAATGCTTTCCAGAGATTTATCGCTCCTCGCAGGAGCCCAGCAGGCTCAAGCTATTTTTACAGGAACCATCTCCCATACAGACTCCACTATGTATATTTCCACCCGATTGATCAATCCCCTGAACAGTAATATAATTGCATCAGATGATTATAAACTCTGTATGGATGATAACATCCTTGCAATGTTCGGCCTTCAACGAAGTGAAAATGTTGATGATGTGATCAAGGAACCTTCGCAGCCACTTCTTAACTCGATTTTCTGACCATGAGCTTAAAAGGCAAGACTGTCCTTATTCCAGGAGCTTCCCGCCCTATCGGCAGAGCTATCGCCCGCAAATTCGGATCTGAAGGGGCGCTACTCATCCTTCCCCATTATGACTGGCCTGATTCCACTGCCGAAATGGAAGAAGAGTTCCGGAATGCAGGGTTTTCTTTCTTTACGCATCCGACAGATTTACGTGACGGGAATGGTGTCAAACAGTTAGCAACTGAAATTAAAAATCATACCAGCCAGTTGAATTTTCTGATTAACAACATTGAAAGAGGAGGAATGCCTGTCGTACATGGCAGCTACGACCTGGAACAGAATAAAGATCAGTGGGATCTGGAAATTGCAACTACACTAAAAGCAAAATGGCTGCTCTATCACCACTGCCTGCCGCTTATGCAAAACCATCCAGATGGCGCTATTGTGAACATTTCCTCTATTTCCTCTCTGACAGGCAGAAGCGGCCCGGCAGCACTGTTATTCAATGACGGGTTCAGTGCTGCAAACAGAGCAATCCAATCTTTTACCGAATCCTGGGCAAGGGAAGCAGCACCAAACATCAGGGTAAATGAATTGATGCTCGGGTTAATAGAATCACGACATGGACCAGGTACCCGGGGGTGGGAAACATTAGCGGAGAGAGAGAAGAAAGAACTCTACGATCACATCCTCCTTAAACGCATCGGGCATCCTGATGAAGTTGCAGAAGTGATATTCTTCCTGGCAGTTAAGGCCCACTATATGACGGGTACTACCATAAGAATGGACGGTGGTTTTATATTTGGCGGAGAAAAAGTACCACCAATGCCGCCAGGCCGGTTATGACAATGCCTGAAGAGCTTCTTCGGCTAAAAACCCAAGCTCTACATCTTGAAGAAAATTATCCTTGTAAATTTGTATCACCTTAACTTTATCCAGAAAGGGTGCAATTCGTTGACCCGTCGATTTCGCCTGCAGCAGCCCAAGACTCCATATAGCCAATCCGGAAACCGCACTATCTGTCGAGGATAAATAGGCCGCCACTTTTTCAACTATGTTCTGCTCAATCATCTCATCTCTATGGCACTGACACAACCTTCCAATGCCCCATAACAACCCTCTCTGCAGCATTGGCAATTCCAGATAATTGCCATCCTGAAAGAACTCTTCACCGTCTTCACACATGTAGGATATCAGCATATGCAAATACTCCCGGCGAAGCTGTCCGCAGTGACACATAATCTCCGCTAAAGACTCCGGCGCCCCCCACCCTATCCCACCGGACTCATCATTAAGGCTCCAGAGGAAACGCCTCATGATCACCCTTGCCTCTTCAATTCTTTCCTCAGCAAGGCGTGGTACAATAGTACCAAAACACATTACTGCGTTCCAGCGTACCCGATCCAATGGGTTGCAAAGGGCACTAAAGAGGGTGTTCAATACGAGATGATCGGGATAATGTTTAAGGAAGTTGGAAATTTCACTGGTTTGTCTCTTTTCAAGCAGAGGTAAAAGCTCAAGCTTAATCCTTCTCCTTGCCAGTCTATTCTCTTTCATCATCGAGACGTTGCATACCCTCCATCAGAAGACCCATAAAACCACCTATAACTTCCATCTTCTTCTCATGCACATCCAACCCCTGACTAAATCTAAAACGCCCATCCTCAACAGTTAAAACTTTAAAAAAAGCTTCTTTCTCCACGAAGTCATCAACTTCAGCATACACCAGCTCTCCTTCATTGAAGATAATGACACCCCTTTTTCCATCATATTCAAGAGTCAGTTTTCCCGTCTTCTGGTTGGCATTAATCATCTGACAGAGTTCCACTGTGGAAATATCCGCCAACTGACCAACCATACCGGACGAAAGCTCATCGGCTCGCTGCCTGTTCATTCTTGTAATTCTGCCAACGAGCAACTTGTAGAAAAAAATCTGTAATGCTGGAAAGCGTGTGATAATATGTCTGAAATTCTTCCGGCTCATTATCGCAATCTGACATGGTTCGACAGCCATGATAGTAGCTGTCACAGGTTCACCTGAGAGAAGACTCATCTCACCAAACACTTCGCTCGGCCCAAGCTCTGCCAGGACGGCTCCTTGATCATCGACAACTTCAGCCTTACCGGAAATGATGATAAACAATCTGTCACCAGGGTCTCCTTTTTGAGCTATCGGAAACTGCCAGGGATAATCTGTAAGTTCTAAAAGCGTTGCAAGATCCAGGAGATCTGCTTCGGAAAGGGTCGAAAAGATTTCAATAGTCCGCAGCAATTCTATGGAGTTGCCCATTCCGTCGATTTTCTCTCTTTTCTGGGCTGCCTGGAGCAATTTCATCTGCAGGGTTGCAAATCCCCTCTCTTTTTTATATTCATATCGAAGGAGTCCGGTACAGCCACCACATTCAAATTTTGTTTTTTCGATACTCCCCTGGCTAAATTGCTCATAACTTCCACCGGAGGAAGTAAGATTGATAAGCCCGTTTACAAGAGTGAGGCAGGTCTGTTTGCCGGCAGGAAGAGATAACATCCCTCCTGTGACACTCAGCTCTTCACTCACATTATACAGAGGACAGTTATTTTCTTCTGTTATTACAAAAACACCATTTTTAAACTGCATAATAATTCACTAATCCCAAAAACCAACATGAAAGGAAAATTAGAAGTACTCTCAAGCATTAACCCGACTGGTCGGAAAAATTTCAGTCTCGCTGGATAAGTGCCTCGAAGGTCTCTCTACGTTCGCTATCTGCTGCTGATATTAACCAATTGAGTTAAATAGCACTTTAGTTTTCTTGTTTTTATTTCAGCTTATATTGAGTAAGGCACTAATCGGAGCGGCCAAAAAGAAGATAAACGACAAACCCGAGAACAACGGCCCCGCCAAAGACCACAGGCAAAATTTTGGCAATTTGCAGCTCGTCTCCAATAATAAGTGAATCCATATAAGGTGTACCGGAAACCCACCATACACCTACCAGTACAGAAATGATAACAAGATCTTTCCAGCCCTGTTTATACAACAAATACAAGATAAGACATGCAAAGGGAACGATAAACCAGGGATTGCCGAAAAGTGCTAAATCGACATCTTTTATCTGTTCCTGCAAATGAGTAGATTCAAACCAGTTCGTAATTTTTGTTATAAATTCCATCTTCCCTTTTTTTTGATGTAATGATTAAATGCAGTGATTACGGTTATGGGTAGTTTTTCTGGTTAGAGGAAATTTACCGAGCCCGCCCGTAAAGTAAGTACTGTTGTGCCCTTATAACCTGATTATTCTAACTATATCATAAATTTTTATAAACTTTTCTCGTTTTTCATATTTTTTCTCACTCACCAATTTCGCTGACGCTCATTCAATGCAAAATATCAAAAAAAACCCGATGTACCTCTACATTCTGATTCTAACCCTCTGTGCTACCGGTGGACTTCAGGCATCACGAATACTCTTTGATAATTTTGCTGTCCGCATCATCGATCTTGATGGCCACCATATAGGAATTATCCAATCCATAAGAGAAATTCCAGGGTTTCTCGCATTACTTGTCATCTACTTACTACTCTTTATAAAGGAACACAGACTTGCATCTCTTTCGGTTCTCCTCCTTGGGCTGGGCGTGGCGCTGACTGGATTTTTCCCTTCATTTGCAGGTCTAATTTTTACTACCCTGGTGACGAGTTTTGGCTTTCATTACTATGAAACAACAAACCAATCGCTCACTTTGCAACATTTCAGCTATGGAGATGCACCACTGGTTTTTGGATTACTTCGCTCCTATGGTGCCGCATGTAATATAGCAATCAGCATATTTTTTCTCCTTATTGCACCATACTTCAGCTACCAGATACTGTACCTTTTCTTTGGCATCACTGTAATGGTGGTCACTTTATCTACCTACAGGATTCATTCCATAGAAGAGAATCCCGTGGTGCAGAAAAAAGGAATGGTTTTAAGAAAACGGTATTGGTTATTCTATCTTCTCACCTTTCTTTCCGGTGCGAGGAGGCAGATTTTTGTCGCTTTTGCCGTTTTTCTGCTGGTAAAAAAGTTTGATTTTTCAATACAGGAAATTGCAGGTCTTTTTCTGGTAAATAATTTTGTCAATTACTTTCTCAGCCCTTTTATCGGTAGATGTATCGTGAAATATGGTGAACGCAGGGTCTTATCCCTTGAATATATGTCACTGATTTTTATTTTTATAGGCTATGCAGTTGTAGAAGATAAGTACATTGCCGCCCTGCTCTATATTTTTGATCATATCTTTTATAATTTTGCTATTGCTATCAGAACATTTTTCCATAAAATTGCCGACCCTGCCGATATTGCACCGAGCATGGCTGTCGGCTTTACGATTAACCATATAGCAGCTGTTGTCCTGCCGGTCATAGGCGGGCTTCTCTGGATGATCGATTACCGTATACCTTTTTTAGCAGGGGCTGTACTCAGTCTCCTTTCCTTTATTTCGGTGCAGTCGATCACAGCTCAACTTGCAGAAAACGTGCAGAAAGAATAAAAACGTAATCTGAAATAGACATATTACCCTGATTATTAAACAATTATGGTTCAGAAAAAAACAAACATTATACTTATCGGCATGCCTGGTTCAGGAAAGAGCACAATAGGTGTTATCCTGGCTAAATCGCTTGCCATGGAGTTTATTGATACCGATATTCTGATTCAGATGGATCAAGAGAAAACACTCCAGGAAATTATTAACGGTCAGGGCCATATGGCATTACGCAGGATCGAGGAAAACGTTCTGCTCAAGGTTGATTGTAGTAACCATATTGTTGCAACAGGTGGAAGTGCGCCATACAGTCATCCTGCCATGAATCACCTGGGAAGAGATGGTATTATTATCTTTTTGCATGCCGATCTTCCAACCCTGAAATGCCGAATTCATAATTACGAAACCCGGGGACTCGCAAAGAGGCCTGGTCAGTCTTTTCAAGATCTGTTTGACGAACGATCAATCCTTTATAAGAAATATGCAGATATTACCGTTAAAACCTCATCCCATACCCAGGATCAAGTCTGTGATGAAATAATATTGCAGCTCAACCGATCACCTTTTATTCCTCTCACCTCCCGACTTCAAAGAGAGTTTAATACGATAAAAGCTATGGTAAGACTCTATTGCCGGGAGCATCATAAAACAGAGGATATGATTTGTAGTGAATGCAGTGAACTTGTCGAATATTCCAGAAACAGGCTATTATGCTGCCCATTCAAGGACAAAAAATCGACCTGTGGTAAATGTGTGGTTCACTGTTACAAAAAGGATATGCAAAAGAAGGTTATAGATATAATGCGGTATGCCGGCCCAAAAATGGCCTTGAAACATCCACTGATGGCAGTGCAGCATTTTATAGATTCCAGAAAAAAATCAGCTGATTTAACTACCCATACAGGGAAAACAGGACCAAGCTAGACAGTAAGCAGGAAAATACTATGAAAATACTGATAACCGGCAGCTCGGGCCTTGTGGGAAATGCCCTGCTAGCATCACTCTTTAAAAATGGTCATTCTATCCAATCTCTGCGAAGAAACATCCCGGACAAACATGGTAATTTCTGGTTGACACAATCTATCGAATCGGCCAATTCACCGGATTTTAATGCGGTCATACACCTTGCAGGTGAAAATGTGGCCCAGGGTAGATGGACCTCTGCCAGGAAACGTCTCATTTTAAGCAGCAGAGTAAACGGCACAAGAGAGCTGGTTGACTATATCTCACATCTGGCCAGTAAACCGAAAGTTTTTTTATGTGCCTCTGCTGTCGGCTACTACGGCAGTCGCAGCGATGAGATTCTGGACGAAGGCAGCTCACTGGGTGAAGGATTCCTGGCAGAGGTTTGTGACCAGTGGGAAAAAGAGACCCGACGCCTGACCTCCATGGGGGTAAGAGTAGTCAATCTTCGTTTTGGTATGGTGCTTAGTCCAAAAGGTGGGGCACTTCATAAAATGATCCCCCCGTTTAAGGCAGGGATGGGAGGGATCATCGGCGGGGGAAATCAATATATCAGCTGGATAAGCATCAGTGATCTAGTTGATATTGTAGAATTTATCATTAATAATGAAACTATAAAGGGGCCGGTCAATATTGTCAGCCCAACTCCGGCTACCAATAAAAGTCTTACTCAGTCTCTTGGAAAAGCATTAAATCGTCCGACTTTTTTCCGTCTTCCCTCACTTCTTGTAAAAACGATTTTTGGCCGGATGGCTGACGAGATGCTTCTCAGTTCCACCAGGGCTATACCCAAAGTACTCCTGGATGCAGGATATGAATTTAAAGACCAGTCACTGGATGAAACTCTTCAGTTCTGTACTCAACCGGTGTCCAAAACAATTACTCCCCGGTAATTTTCCTTACAGCCTCCTCATACCGCTCTCTTGTTTTCGCTATAATTTCATCCGGCAACGCAGGTGGAGGCGGTGTTTTATCCCAGTCGAGACGAGAGAGATAATCACGTAAGTACTGTTTATCAAAACTGGGCTGCGCTCTGCCGACCCCATATTTATCTTCAGGCCAAAATCGGGAAGAATCAGGAGTGAGTACTTCATCTATCAATATCAACTTACCATCCAGTTCTCCAAGTTCAAATTTTGTATCAGCAATAATAATTCCTTTTGTTCTCGCATAGTCGGCGGCCTTTTGATACAAAGCCCTGCTGATAGCAGAAATCTCCTTCGTTTTTTCAGTGCCAACTATCTTCTCCATCTGCTCAAGTGAAATATTTTCATCATGGTCCCCGATCTCAGCTTTTGTTGATGGTGTAAACAGCGGTGCCGGAAGCTTTTCTGACTCAAGCATCCCTTCCGGTAATTGAAATCCACATACGACGCTGTTCTTTTTATAAGCACTCCAGAAAGAACCCGAGATGTACCCCCGAACGATACACTCAATGGTGAGGGGTCTGGTCTTCTTGACCAGCATAGAACGGCCTGTAAGTTGATCACCATATTGCCTGCACACCTCAGGGTATTCTTCCGTATTGGCAGTAATTAGATGATTTTCAACAATACCGCCGAGCAGGCTAAACCAGAACAGTGACAACTCTGTCAACACCGCACCCTTACCCGGAATAGCATCATCCATAACAACATCGTAGGCCGATATACGGTCGGTTGCCACCATGAGCAGCTTATCGTCATGACCGGGAATTCCATACATGTCCCGCACTTTACCCCTGTGCAGGAGATTGAGTTCAGGAAAATTTGTAGTAGTTACAGGTTCAAGCATTTTTTACTCCTCAGCATCGCTGCAGGCGTGACCTTATGCGACACAATCACTTTTTCTTTCTTTGAACAGTTTCATAACGGGTACAGGCAGAGTTTTCATAAGCAGCCAGCTTAGCAGTAAGAGACCCGATCACAATTTTAGAGTTAATAAGAACAGGTACTCTACATTCATCGGCAGTATACCAGATAACAGTATCCCCCTTTTTATCATAGAGGCCTTTAAAGGTCATAACCGGCATAACCTCAAGAGTTAAAACAGATCCGAGAATAGTTTTTTTCAATGTTTTTTGAGCAACCGTGTTAACAACCACCTCAACCCGCCTCTTGTCGGCAAAAGTCGGTACAATGATCTGCTCTCCGACCTTATTAACCATCAGGCGACTGTTAAAAAATGAAGAGAATTCGTTATTTATTGCACCTTCTACTTTGTATCCATCTCGAGGTTTTCCATTTTTCCATCTACTGATTTCCCCTGTTTTCTGGTCATATTCGGTCAACCGATGGGCCTCATAATTATAGCCCTCTTTCTGCCACACCTCATACCTGTAGGGAAGTCTTTTGTCTCCACGTACATGGGTTATATGGGTATCTTTTACAGGATAAACAAGATTGATGGCGCCGCCTTTGGTTGTAACAGACGCCTTAATTTCAAAACTCTCCTGCAATTTCTTCAGTTCTCTTATTTCAAGATGTAGCTGCCCGATTTTAATGCCTGCATTCCAGTAGACATCATATTCGAGGATTTCCTTTACCGGATACCCTATGGTCATCAGGTCAGGATCAATAACTCCGTAAGGAATATTTTGAGCTCTCTTCTGCGAGGTTACATCTTCTCCTGAAACGCTTAACGGGTAAGAAAAAGTAAAGCACAAGAACAGGAATCCGGTAAGAACTTGTTTCAACACCATTACTTTCACTAGGAGGTTGTCCTAGAATAAGCATTTTGTTCAAAATCGAGGTTTTTCGAAAAAATAAGCACAGCCATATACGTGATATCGAAGTCTACGCTCACCTGCGAGCATTATTTTTTTGAAAATAACGAAGAGTTTGGGTAAAATGCATTCCCGAACAGGCTCCCAGGAGGCTAAAGCAGGTTCGAATAAATCTCTAAAGGCAATGCATTTTTTCCAATATCCCCGCGCTTGATCAGAAAATCAAAAAAGGTAATCAGCGCCTTCTGCTTCTGATCACTTAAGTCATATTCTATTGTCTTCAGATAATTACAGCAGTTTGCCACTGACATTGGAATACGGGGTGCAGTTATAGTACATATCTCTTCAAGTGCACTCATTCCTTCATCCCTGCAGCGCAATAATTCTTTATGGATCTCATCAAGAATGCTCCTGTTTTTCAGACAGAATTCATCACGAACCGCACAGACAGCAAAGACAAACGGCAGCCCGGTTTCCCGGTTCCAGATATCGGCAAGATCAAACTGATACAGATATGTCGATTTTGCCACCATCCTCAGTGCATCATCTCCAACAGCAAGTACAGCTTTAATTTTTTCCGTTTGAACAGTAGAAACATCTCCCGATATATAGACAGGAAAAACACCGATAAACTCTTCGAGAATAATCTTAACTAAGCCGACGGAAGTATCTGATTGTGAGCATAAAAAAACTTCGGCCTGATCAAGTTGATCAAGGGGGACGTGAGAAAACAGAAAGACAGAACCGGCATCATCCACTGACCCGGTAGCACTCAGAGACAGTCCGGATAATATTTTGTATTTATCTGAATGGAGACCATACTCAAAGCTGGAGACAAGGCCCAGA
>Ga0209633_10000837_pt1 | contig 33910 bp, 35 predicted proteins | sample Cruoilmetagenom1_FD_187290 | JGI IMG/M metagenome (GOLD analysis project Ga0209633, IMG submission 187290) | Oil polluted marine microbial communities from Coal Oil Point, Santa Barbara, California, USA - Sample 1 (SPAdes) (version 2) | ecosystem: Environmental > Aquatic > Marine > Oil seeps ... | reverse complement strand
ATTTTCCCTGCAATTAAACAACGGCGATGCCTTGGTAGGCTTGTTGCTCGAAGTACAGGCAGGGACTCCCTTGCAAGATGAAAACATGCTGCAGGCACAACAACAGGCTCTGCACTCTAGCCTGGCGGAATGGGAAATCCAGGCTTATGTAGAATCGCTGGTAAATTCCCTGCACGTTAAAATTCGCTTGCCCCAAAGCTGAGGCGGAGGGAAAAGTTCCGTGTGCATTTATCATTATGGAACCTCTGATTAATTTTGGGCGAAGCTCAGGTGTGGTTCCTTCTTTTAGATTCGAGGTGCTTATCGACCGTAATAGCAGGCTATTGCGAAGATTTACAACGACGTGGGCATAAGGGATGCGAGCGGGTTCGACTTCGCTCACCGCAGGCACCGAGTTCATGAATGGATCAGAGGTTCCTTAGAATAGCGAGAAAGCGATCAAAACACAGCAATCACACAAGGTCGTGCAAAATTTATGGCCCAGGCAGGTGGTATCGTGTTTGTATATGGTGAAGAAAGGCCCAAGCGCTGGCACAACACGATGGTAGTAAGATACCTCGGGCCAGGGGAGTTATGTTAATTCAAACACATTGAAGACTGCCATCAGTGTTTGTTTTCTCCCTGTGTCTTTAACATTTCCCGGGAACCTGCCCGATGAAAACCTTTCAATGTTATTGCGGTGCGCCTCTTTATTTTGAAAACACCTATTGTTCTGCCTGTGGTTCCCAAGTGGGATTCAACCCGGACTCCATGAGCATGACGACACTGGCCAATGCCGCGACCCTGGGTTTGCGGGCCTGTGATAATTACGTGAAAGAAAACGTATGTAACTGGTTTTTTCCCGAGACACATTATAATTTTTGCCGCGCGTGCCGCTTGAATCAGGTCATTCCCAACCTGTCAACCTATTGCGCGCATCGTGTCTACTGGTCCAGGCTGGAAACAGCCAAAAGGCGCGCCGTTTACAGTCTGCTTTTGCTTGAACTTCCCGTTATAGGTAAAGGCGAGGATGCGCAAAACGGACTGGCTTTTTCCTTTATGGCCGATTCCGATCCCGCAAGCGAGTTCACCGCAAAGCTACCTGATGTGGAAAAAATAGTCACGGGGCATGACAGCGGTCATATTACCATCAATCTGGCGGAAGCCGATGACGTAGCCCGCGCCCGGGCTCGCGTCCGGCTCGGCGAACGTTATCGCACCATTCTCGGACATTTCCGGCACGAACTGGGACATTACTATTGGGATCGACTGGTCGCCCACAGCAATAATATGCTTCGGTATCGCAGCCTGTTCGGAGATGAAACCATCGATTACGCTCAAGCTATCGATCAATATTATAAAAATGGCCCCCCGGATGACTGGACTCAACATTATGTCAGCGCTTACGCCGCTATGCATCCCTTTGAAGACTGGGCCGAAACCTGGAGCCACTATATGCATATAGTGGATACCCTTGATACAGCGTATCATTTCAAAGTCGGCATTGATCATCATCGCATCGCTCCTCACGGCACATCGTTCGAACAACTTTTCAATGACTGGATCACACTGGTCATACCCTTGAATGAGCTCAATCTGTCACTGGGTTACGATGATTCCTATCCTTTTGTTTTAACTGATACCATCAGACAAAAACTTCAATTCGTTCATGAAGTTATTGCTAATCGTGTGAAATAACCCGAGATAAATGAATTTTGCTATTGCGCTGGATCGTTTTCCATGCAATGCTTATCAGGGAACCTCTGAACAAGTCTGGACGAAGCTTAGGTGCGATTCATTATGTTCATATTCGAGGCGACAATCGCGCGGGTTAGCAGGGCTGTTGCGAAAATTTACAACGATGAAGCTGGGCTTAAGGTACGCAAGCGGGTTCGACTTCGCTCACCGCAGGCACCGAGTTCATGGCTTATTCAGAGGTTCCTTAGCGGATGACATAGGTTAAAGCCGTTATCAATCAATCTTCAGCATGATGGTTTAAGGACCGCCCATGAGCAAATTAAAAGATATATTTGATTCAGATATCACCAAAGGCGTTGCCATTGGGGCTGGACTGGTTCTGGTTGCACCATTGATCTACCCGAAATTAAACAAGGCAGGAAAACCAACAAAAAAAGCGCTCGTTCGATTGGGGCATGTGGTTTATGAAAAGCTTACAGAAGCCTCTGCCGAACTGGTTGAAATCGTCGAAGACGCAGTAGCTGAAACCAGCGCAGAATTTGAAGCGTCATCCCGGAACGAAGAAGCTGCCATGGATAATAACCCACCGGCTGAAGAGACAGACCCTGTTTCCGTTTTCGGTCAGGAATTGAATAGCAGCAGTGATCCATGATTGCATCGCACCTTCCGCAGGCATTTCTCGTGCATCAGTGCAAAGGTCGCGTTCGCCTGCGGATACCTGAAAGACGGCAGGATGACGCCTATTTCACGCTGATGGAGAAACAATTATCCGCTATCCCCGGGATTAACGGTATTAAAGTTAATCCCATTTCGGGCACTGTTCTCCTGTTAATTTCACAGGATATTAGCCTTAATGCACTTTCTCAACCAAACCATTTACAAGATCTGTTTCACCTGGCATGCGACGCGGATCATCCGTTGACTTCCCGCGTTGCAGCAGATTTGCTTGAAATCAATAAGCATGTACAGCGCGTCAAAGAAGACCGTTTGGACATGGACGGTCTTTATGCCTCCATTTTGATTTTGCTCGCAATTGTCCAACTGTTACGCGGAAATTCGCTCGGACCCGCCAGTAGCCTCTTGTGGGATGCCATCCAACTGTTGCGGAAGAAAGCACCTGCATTCAAAAATTGAGCTTCAGGGCAGAGAAGCATTTAGATTTCTGCCTTTGCCTTTGCCAGTGCGTCTGCCTCGCATATTCACGCTACGCTATCAGTCTAAGGAACCTCTGAACAAGTCTGGGCGAGGGTGATATGGTGGTCATTATGTTCCATATTCGAGACGACAATCGCGCGGGTTAGCAGAGCTATTGCGGAGATTGTCAACACAACATAAGGGCCGCAAGCGGGTTCGACTTCGCTCACCGCAGGCACCGAGTTCATGACTTGTTCAGAGCTTCCCTAATGATATAAAATTTTCCCGGTAGTAAATCTGATCTTGTTTGATGGGTTTTGCACTTTCCAAACACAGCGCAAACCGCATGCAACCTTGTCCTTGAAATTGCATATTCCGGGATCTTTAACTACATTGAAGAGGTTAACCAATCAAAACATATGATGAACAGCCATGAATGAATCATTTCAGTCCTATCTTCAGCCGACACACTATCTCAACAGCGATCATCCTGATATTCAGGCGTATGCCCATCAACAAGTAGAGGGGGCCGCGGGCGATCAGGAAAAAGCCGTCAGACTTTATTATGCCGTGCGCGATCAATTTCGCTACAACCCTTATGCCTTCATGCATGGAGATGATACGTTTGTTGCCAGCAATGTCCTTAGCGTCGGCGAAGGGTTCTGTGTTCCGAAAGCGATTCTGCTTGCCGCTCTCGGCCGGGCCGTTGGGATTGCCACCCGGCTTGGATTCGCCGATGTGCGCAACCACCTAACCTCCCCGAAACTCCGGCAGCTGATGAAAACCGATGTTTTTGCTTTTCACGGCAATACAGGCTTTTATCTCAACGGACAATGGGTCAAATGCACACCGGCATTTAATCTCTCACTCTGTGAAAAAGCCAATATCAGACCCCTCGAGTTTGACGGTAACAGCGATTCACTGTTCCATCCCCTCGACAATTCCGGACACCAGCATATGGAATATCTGCGTGATCGGGGCGATTTTGCAGATTTCCCCAAGGATAAAATGTTTGAGGCTTATCAGGAAGTTTACGGCAATATGCTGGGGAAACCGGATGCTTTTAACCTTAAATCAATCAAACGCGATGATCTGGCCCATGCTGATTTTGAATCGGAAGTAAGCGTTCATCCATCAGAGGTCCCCTGGGGGACCTCTGATTAAGTCATGAACTCGGTGCCTGCGGTGAGCGAAGTCGAACTCGCTTGCGGCCCTTATGTCCAGCTTCTTGGTTGATAATCTCCGCAATAGCTCTGCTAACCCGTGCGATTGTCGTCTCGAATATGGACATAATGAACCACCATCACCTTCGCTCAGACTTGACCAGAGGTCCCCTGGCTTTACCAGACTATTCCATGTTTGAGGCTGAGAAAGTTGAAGTTGGGGCTGCATGCGTAAGCGTCCAGCGCACTTAAGCAAAATTACCTATGCGTTGAAAGCGCTCAGGAAAAAACATATGTTCAAGATGCGGTTTCATACAAAGCACCCAATGTTATCAGATGGTCAATAAAATCGGTATCTTCCGTACTTAAACGATCATCCGCTACGCCGGTTAATTTTTTGCCTTTTTGTAAAGCCTCGAGCAAAGCGAACTTTGCCCCTGAAAAGCAGGAGACACAAATCTGCCAGCTCGGGTCGCGCCAGATCATAAGATAATGCTTGCGGTTTTGCTTCATAGCGATCAGAGGGAAATCGTCCTCGTTTTCCCGTTGATGGGCTTCCCATATTTGCAAGATCGGATAAGGCGAAACAAGCAGACGCACACTCGGATGCAGTCCGAAACGCCCAGCCGGGTAATTCTGGCTCTTTCCACTGCACTCGGCTTGGGGAGTGGCGCAAGATGCATCCGCGCTGTGATAAGCTGAATGGCAGTGCCACTCAAGGCGGGCGACATCCGGCAGATAATACAGATCTTCCGCCCCGGGCGCTTCTTGAAGAAAATCAGCGAATCGATCACCAAAACCATGCAAATGCGCCGCCTTCGGCGGATACCTGCGCCAGTAAAATGAAGCAGCCTGATGGAAATATTCAGGACCAACCAGTTTTTCAACCACCGGATAAAGAGCACGCAAAGCAGCGATTAATGTAAAACCCGTCTGGTGGCGATAAATACCGAGGCGTTGCTTTGCGCTCAGACCTTCCGGGTCGATCCAGCTTTCTGCTTCGCAGGTTTCTCCATGCTGGAGCGCGTGGGCAAAGGCGGCCTGCCAGTCACGCAGCGTGTTCATGGTACAGGTTAAGAAAGGTATCGGCTTTGTCCGCCTGCGCGATCAATACGGATAACGTTGGTAGATCCTCATCCCATTCGATGATGGTCGGTCGAGGACCAATCCGGCTCAATGCCTGTTGATAAAGAAGCCAGGCTTCGTTACAAATGGGCTGGTCATGAGTATCGATGAACAAATTCGGCTCAGAACTTTTCTGCCGCATACCGCCCAAGTGATATTCGGCGACGCGAGATGGATCAAGGGCATCAATATAAGCCAAGGGATCAAAGCTATGATTCCAGGCATTCAAACACAAATTACTCACATCCAGCAAAATACCACAGCCACAGCGATCGCATACCGCATTGAGAAATTCGGCTTCGTTCCACCCATTACCGGCAAATTTAAGATAACTGGCGATATTCTCCAGCAAAATAGACCGCCCGAGCATGGATTGCACCTGATTAACCCGTTGGGCGACATGGTTCAGGGTTTCATCCGTATACGGGAAGGGAAGCAAAGCATTAAAATGCACCCCCCCATAAGCGCTCCAGCACAGATGATCCGAGACCATGACCGGGTCAAAGCGCTCAATCAATCCGCGCAGCCTCTGAAGATGGCCTTGAACTAAAGGATCGGTTCCGGCGATGGATAATCCCACGCCGTGCAGGCTCAACGGGTAAAGGCTGCGCAATTGCTCCAATACCGCCAGTGGCCAGCCGCCGTGTCCAAAAAAATTTTCGCTGTGAACTTCAATCCAGCGAACCTTCTCATGGCGACCAGTCAACAACTCTCGGTAATGCGCCGAACGAGCGCCAATTCCGGCATCATAAGGTAAAAGATCGCGGAGAGGCCACCCGTCACCGGGAACAGACATATTTTATGATGGATCAGAATCGGAAGACGTTTCCGCCGGGGTCGTAGTAGCGCCTACAATTTTTTTGCAAGTTCCTTTCGGCACATAAATCCAGGCATCAGGTTGGGCATCATCGTTAGCTGATCCGGCACATGAAGTCGTAGCGGTATGGCAGTCATTCATACCTGCGCGGGCGATACCATAACATTTTTCCATTGCTTGAGGGCCCGCTGCAAAAGTACTCGTCTGGGGTAGAATGAAACCACCAGCCGATACAGCGCCTGCAATGGCAAGAGTGGCCAGAGAAGTTTTACGCTTGATGCTCATATCTAAAGTCCTTTGTTATTCAGGTTGCTTTCATGATTAGCGTTTGATCCACTCGCTAAGTTGGTGGATATCAGATATAGCATATATGTAAATAATCGAGTTTTCCAGCTCGATTCATGGGATAGCAGGATGAAAAGTTTATACCATCTTACCCATTCCATGATTTTGGAATTTTTGCCAAAGGTGATATGAGGCCAAAGGTGATATGAGGAAAGACGAGGTTCGTCGAACATGGGATCCCAGACAACCCGAAACGGGCTGGGCCACAGGAGAATTGCCCACCGCAGACGTACAATTTTTTGAAGCGCCTTTCTGCCGATCAGAAAAACAGTGATTCGATCACTTATGGACCTGGCTGTTATCCAATCTTTATGCCCTTTTCGACAGAAGTGAGGCACATGAGAAAGTTCGGGTGAAATGTTAGGGAACCTTGAGATTAATTTTGGACGAAGGTGGGTGCGGTTCCTGCTGTTCAGATTCGAGGTGAGAATCGCATGTAAAGCAAACTATTGCGAAGATTTACAACGATGATGGCCATAAGGGACGCAAGATACGAATTTATGAATGGATCAGCGAGGTTCCTTGGGCTTTGGATTGAGCTTACCATTATTCATGGTTACGTGGCAGATTTCACCTCTCTGTTTTCATATTTAAGCGAAAATCCGGTTGTGGTGAATCTCACAGACGCATATCAAGCGATGACATTCCTTGAAACCCGAAACCATCCTGCGGATAAAAGAAAATCAGTCTCTGGCTATCACAAATCGGTTCAACAAATTAATTAAATTGGGGTGGACGATGGGTATTGAACCCACGACCGCTGGAGCCACAATCCAGTGCTCTACCACTGAGCTACGCCCACCACAGAACATGACCTAAATGGCGCGCCTGGCAGGACTCGAACCTGCAACCCTCGGCTTAGAAGGCCGATGCTCTATCCGGTTGAGCTACAAGCGCCGAGATGAGGTGGTCGGGGCAGAGGGATTCGAACCCCCGACTTCCTGCTCCCAAAGCAGGCGCGCTACCAAACTGCGCCATGCCCCGTTGCTTGCATTGGCGACTTCCTCATTTCGATAAGATTCATATTATATGATACAACAGCACAATAAGCCAAATACTTTGATGAGACCTCAGCATAACGCACCCGCAGTTTAAACCATACATGTAAGAATTAGCCATGCAAAAGCCATTCGCCACCCAGCCCAAACTTTTTGTATCCAGTTCAGATCCTGGCCATCCGACTCTACATGCGCTTGATGATACTGATGCCTTATTAGACTGGTCAGAGATTGAGCGTCTATTATCTACGATCCATGCTTCCACAACAGGTCGTCCCGGCTATCCATTTATTAACCTTGTTGCGCGGTTTATTGCCTGGTGTGTGGTCCCGGCTGTCCGGTGTGCAGTTAGCGCATAGCTTATATCGTGACCTGTTATTTCGAAAATTCTGCCATCTTGAGCTGGGGGCCGAGGTTCCCGAGGCCTCTACCCTTGGGCGATTTCGAAACAAGCTGGTCGAGCATGATCGGTGGGATCGACTGCCGGGGGAAATGAATCGTCAACTCAAAGCCAAAAACATCATCATGACCGAAGGGCGAATTAATATTATTGATGCGACGCTGACGGTATCTGCCATGGCCGCGAATATTCGTAAGGGCGCCCTTTGCTTGACGCTCTATGGTCCAGGATCCAAATTGCCCTGGATAGTTGCGCCTGGAATCCAGGATACGGGTTGAATGCCTGGAATACCAACCTGTTATCCTGAAATCAGGTCGTGTAATCCAATCTTCCCTCTCGAATGGCGGAACTTTTGCTGGAAACTCAACGACACTAACCAAAATCTATAGGTTATGCTGAGGTCTCAAGGTATTATTTTACGGAAACATAAGTTGACTTTCTTACCTTCTGAACCTTGCTTTCAAAAGCAAACCCATTCCTTTTAATTATCAGGTGACTGATTTTCTCTTGTTTTTGTCCAAACACCTTAACGATTCTACTCTTACCTTCATAAATCGATCCTGTTTCAATGTCTCTGCAGGGTATGCGAATTGCATTTAGACGTTTTTAAATTATAAGCGCTATTTCTATTGTCTGCTGTCTTGTGTATTGGGAGCGCAATTCTTGGCAACTGCGCTTCTATGGCCTGTTCAATCAGTTTCCTGGCGCCTGTCCTGAGTAAATCATTCAATGGATTAACAATCCGCTCTCGACCCTGAAACGAAACGACGTTATTCTTGTTCATGGTGGCGTATCCTTTTGGTTGGTTGTTTGCATCAAAGCTTCAAATCAACCAGATACGCCGCTTTTTTTCAATTCCTCTCAAACACCACTTTTAGTTATAACTCGTGATTTTGTAACGTAAGATCTTTGATTTCTTTGCTCTTTTCGATTACAGATTATATCTGATGAAGAAAAGAAGCTTAACGTAACACCGCTAACCCTCAAATTTTTTTGCTGTTCTGCTCGTAAATGATATGATCAATTGTTTGGCGGGTGTGGCATGGAAAAAGGGTAGAATTGCGCAGTTGCTATGAAAGCGGTTGAAGCCGTGAAATAATATCGGCGATCACCTGTGAGAGATGCACGTAAATGCCCTGCGTTATGATAATATCAAGACTCATGGGGGACAGGATTCGTTATCCTGAACGAAAGGCAGGAATTACTTGAGATTTCAGGAAATTTGCCCCGCATGCAAGCCCTGCATACAAGATTGAGTCTGGCGTTTAGCCATGGTTGGATTTAAGAGCCAGCCAGTACCATCGCTTATAATCCATGGATTTTAAGATCAGGCTCGGGTGTTGAGCATTGCATATGAATCGCGTATAAAAATACTGGATGACCAATCATGCGAGTTTGTCGAATGAACAAGCGCGCCCCGAAATTTGTGACCCGATTAATACCCTTTGGTCAGAATTAGTGCTTATGTTTGATAAGAAACCGGTAAGGATGTATCTATGATTTTTCGTACGCCTCGACATTATTCGATAGCATGCCTGGTGTGTGTCTTTCTGTTGCTCGTGGGCGGATGTGGGTACCGGGTTGATATCAAGCAGGGTCATATTATCGAGCCGGAAGTTTTGGAACAACTCCGGCAGGGTCAAAGCGTGGATGAAGTGCTGAATCTTCTGGGCACGCCTTTTATTTATGATCCGTTTTATCCTCAGCGCTGGGAATATGTGATGTTCAGCAAGAACGCTCTGAATGCTGATCATCTGACACTTTGGTTTGAGCAGGGAACGTTGATGGAAGCTGAGTTGAACGACGAACTGTTGCCGGGTTTTTCAAGAAGAACATCGCCTTAAGGGTCGCGAAATACATGCCCGCGCGCGCAGAATCGCCCTTTGCTCTTATCCAAAAAGCGATTAACGAGCGCCAACGGGATTATTCCAGAAACTGTTCGAAAACCGCGGTTTCAAGGCTATCCAGATCCATGCTTTCAGCGAACATGATCAGAGTATCCAGTTCGTAGTAAGGGCCGATGGTCACGGATAAACCCAGGCTGGGTTTATCAATCAGTGGCGCAAGCAGTACATAATTCCAGCCGCTGCCGCAATCGACTCCCGCCTGGGTGACTTCTTTGCCTTGGATGGTGGTTATATCTTCGATGGTTTCACAGGCTGGATTCTCAAACTCGGCAAAAAATCCGTCATCAGAACCCATGTTTTTCGTCAGATTCCGCAATTGCAGCAGCGCTACCATGGAATTGGCAATGGTCAGTTTGACCGCTTCACTCTCAATAGCGTCTTGCTCGGGTACATAATCCTGGCTGGCCACGTTAGCCACGGGTGCAAAATCACGAGTGATGATGGAGTCGGGCGCCACGGTCCAACCAGGCGGAGGTTCAGGCATGAATGCTTCCAGTTCAGTGGAAGGGAGTAAGCCCTTTGCATGCGCTACACCGGAAAGCATAACCAGGGCAAGTACTAAAGTCATGCCGTGCAACAGCGTTTTTTTCATCATATTAAATTCCTTGGGAAACTTGTGAATACGGGCAATATTAATCGGTTTTATCGTTGGAGTTCTAGGCTTGAGTATGGCGCTCTATTTGGACGCCGACCTGCTGTACAAGTTCCATGGCGGCGATTTTGGCTATTCGAACCTGAACCGAGTATGCCCGTGGATCACTCAGCACGAGGGCGGCAACGGCTTCAGCAGCGGATTCCAGTAGCGTAAAATGTTGCTGTTCCAGAAGCCCGCTGATGGATGACGATAGCTTTTGATAGTCTAGCGCATCATCAATGTTTCCGCTAATAGCGGCGGGTTTGATGTCGCAGCCGATGTCGAGATCGATCAGCACGGGTTGTGGCATGCGTCGCTCCCAGGGATGGATGCCTACGATGGTATCCACTTTGAGACCTTGAATGAATACGCGATCCATGTTTTTGAACGCCTCCTTGTGCTTGGTTCTGGAACTTCCGATCCATTCATGAACCCGGTTCTTGTGTCCCTTATGCCCACGGTCTTCGTTGACAATCTTCGCAATAGCCCTGCTATTACGGTCGATAAGCGCCTCGAATCTGAACAGTAGGAGCCAACACCTGAGCTTCGGCCAGAATTAATCTAAAGGTTCCTTGGCAGCCTGTTAACTCCTTAAATCAGTATCGAGTTTATCTAAATTAAGTGCAATCCCTTTTTAAGGTCATTTATGTTGTTGGTAACTATGACATTTACGCTGGTATCAACAGCTATTGTTTGACTCATCGTGCAAAGCATATGTGCAACCAGATACAACTGGGTTAACAAGTAGCTGCAGTGGACAGGCAAAGTATTAGGCATCCTGTGCGAGAATGGATGGGAGCCCCGCCAGGGGCATCACGTGATCAAGCCGCCAGCGTGCCAGCGGATCAATCGCCAGGCTATCATCCTTTTGCCCTGCATTGATGCGGTGATAACCGGCATGCGCTACCATGGCTCCGTTATCCGTACACCATCGCACGTCAGGGAAGGAGACCTGGATCCCAGGGTTCGTGGCGGATAGTTGCTTGCGCAGGTTGCGGTTGGCGGCTACACCTCCAGCAACTACCAGATTTTTTAGTCCCGTCACTTCCTGGGCACGTAGAGCCTTAATGACCAGTGTGTCTATAATTGCGCACTCGAAGCTTGCGGCAAGATCGGCGCGCGTTTGCTGATTTAATTCTCCAAGCTTGCGCACGGTATTCCAAAGGCTGGTTTTCAGTCCGCTAAAGCTGAAATCCAGCCCTTTTTTTGCGACCATAGGGCGGGGGAAATGAAAACGCTGTGGGTTGCCTTGTTCCGCGAGACGGGCGAGAACCGGTCCTCCCGGATAACCCAAACCAAGGATTTTGGCCGCCTTGTCGAAAGCTTCGCCGGCAGCATCGTCCAGGCTCTGTCCCAGAATCCGGTAACAGCCGATCGCTTCGACTACCACCAGCATCGTATGACCTCCGGAAACCAGCAAACTTAGAAAGGGTGGGTCTGGTGCATCAGCCTCAAGCTGGGCTGCCAGCAGATGAGCTTCCAGGTGATGTACGCCCAGGCAGGGCAAATTCCAGGCATAAGCCAGACTGCGCGCGAAACTTGTGCCCACCATTAATGCACCAATGAGTCCCGGGCCGCGCGTATAGGCAATGCCTTGCAAATCTTTGGGCGTGCACTGAGCGGAAAGCAAAATATTTTTGACCATGGGCAGAAGACGTCGAAGATGATCCCGGGCGGCAATTTCCGGAACTACGCCGCCATAGAGTCCATGCTGAGCCGCTTGACTGTGTAGCGCTTCGGCGATAATGCCGAGGGCGGGATCATACAGTGCTACTCCGGTTTCATCACAAGAAGTTTCAATGCCCAAGACTACTCGGGCTTGATTTTTGATGTTTTCAGCCATAGAATTACATTCTTTGATCCAAAATTCTGTGAATGTGAATTGATAGCTTCGCTATTGGGTTCACAACTTGATTTTTAATTACGGGTGATTATTATTTATGCCTAATGTCCGCGTCAGAGAGAATGAACCCTTCGAAGTAGCTATGCGCCGTTTCAAACGCGCCTGCGAAAAAGCCGGCGTTTTGACTGAGGTTCGCCGCCGCGAATTTTATGAAAAGCCAACACAGGAAAGAAAACGCAAGCAGGCGGCAGCAGTCAAACGCCACATCAAGCGGATGCAAAGGGATTCAGTCCGGCGGCAACGCCTTTATTGATCACCGCTTTAATCGATCACCCAAGCCTGTATGATATCTCCACTTTGTCGAATTATACCGATACGGGAGGATTATGTCTATTGTAGAACAGGTGCAAGCTGATGTGCGCGCATCTATGAAACAACGGTGTAAAGAGCGTACCGCGGCTTTGCGGCTTCTTTTGGCTGAGCTGAAACAAACCGCTATTGACCAGAGAAGTACGGTGGAAGATGTGCAGGCATGGCAGATCGTCCAGAAGCTGATTCGCCAGCGGGAAGATGCTGCGCAGCAATACGCACAGGCTGGACGCACGGATCTGGCTGCAAAAGAGTGCCAGGAAGTGGATATCATGCGCGAATATCTTCCGCAACCGCTTGATGAGAGTCAATTGATGGACCTGGTGCGCGAAGCCGTTGCGGCGACTTCATCTCATGATGTGCGGCAAATGGGCCAGGTCATGCAATATCTGAAACCAAAGATTTTGGGTCGGGCTGAAATGGCTCGCGTCAGCACTCTGGTCAAACAGGAAATCGCCAAAGGTTCGGGTGCTTGAGTGCTTTGATGCCTTGAGGGAAAGCGCTTTGAAATACCGACGGGTGTGGCTATGCAGAGAATAGCGCAGGAAACGATCGGGCATGTGATTGATAGCACGGATCTGGTGGAATTGATCGGTGCTCATATTACTCTGCGATCTGCTGGTGGGGAATTCATCGGTCTCTGCCCTTTTCACAGCGAAAAAACGCCTTCTTTCACCGTTAGTCCGCGCAAAGGTTTTTATCATTGTTTTGGTTGCGGAGTTCATGGGAATGCCATTGGGTTTCTTATGGCTTACGAGCGCCTCGAATTTCCCGAAGCGGTTGCTCGGCTTGCGGAAAAAGCTGGAATCGCTCTTGAGTCACAGCCCGGCAATGAAATATCAGACCAGCGCCAGGCTTTGCTGACAGTGCTTAATGAGGCGGCTTGCCATTACAATCAGGCTTTGCTGAATGCGCCGCATGCTTTGGCTTATTTGAATCAGCGAGGACTGACCGCCAGGCAAATGGAAGCCTACGATTTGGGTTACGCGCCTGATCAGTGGGAATATCTGCTCAAGCGAATGGGAAGTACCAATGAGCAGCGGCTTCTATTGGCGCAGGCAGGTTTGATTGTTCAGCGTTCGGCTTCTTCCTATGATCGTTTTCGTGATCGCCTGATGTTTCCGATCCGCGACGTTCGCGGGCAGGTTGTGGGGTTTGGTGGACGGATTCTGGATAAAGGGGAACCCAAATATCTGAATTCTCCTGAAAGCGCCATATTTTCGAAAGGGAAGCATCTATACGGACTTTTTGAAGCCCAGCAGAGAAAATCCCGCCATTTTAAACGACTATGGCTCGTAGAAGGTTATATGGATGTTCTGGCCATGACTGCCTGTGAGGCGGGTGATGCGGTAGCGGCACTGGGAACCGCAATTAATGTGGATCAATTGCGCCGCTTGTTAAGCCTTGCGGATGAGGTGGTGGTTTGTTTTGATGGCGATGATGCAGGTATGAGGGCGGCCATCATGATTGCCCGCCGCTCACTTGAAGTGATGCGGCCCGGTCACAATATTAATTTTGCAAGTTTGCCGGAAGGGAACGATCCGGATTCCTTGCTTCGTACCAAAGGTGTGGCGGAGTTGCATCATTATGGTGAGCAGGCAGTTCCTTTGGAACGTTTTCTGCTTGGCTGGATGATGCGCCAGGCTATGGGCGATGGGCTGGCTGAACAAGGTTTGCGATTTAAACTAATGGAAGAGAACCTGAAGGCAACGCAGGATCCGGTGTTGCGAGAACTTCTGGCTGATAAGTGGGCGCATGCCATGGGGATCCCACATGGTTTGTCGCAGAAGTCTCGTCAGGTTCAGGCTCATGGAGTTTTTGGAACGGGCAGGGCATTCCAGCGGCGGAAGCCGGAAAAATGCCTGACATTGACCGAACGAGCGATCTCCATGGTATTACAGTATCCCTCAGAGATTTACCCGGTGGCGAAAAGCTGTCTTTCACAGCTTGACGGTTCTGCCCGTAGCAGGAATAAAGCGATCTTGTCCGGATTGTTGCGAGTGGTCGCAGATGGAAATATGCCTAAAAGCGCTGCATTATGGGAATATTTGCGCCAGAAAGATCGGGATCTGGCTGATTCTCTGGCGCCATTTTGCATGGTGGAGCTTGCGCTTGGCGAGGATGATCCTGCGTCAACCCTGCTGGGATTGATGGAGGACCTGAAAAAAGCTGAAAATGAAGATCGGGTGGAACATCTGATCGCATTGGCTCGAACCAAAACCTTAAGCCAGATTGAAAAAACGGAACTTTTATCTCTGCTCACGTCTACAAAAGAGCATGCTTTCAAAGAGCAGGGTAGCCCATGAGAGATGGCTTGTGAAACCTGTTCGGATCGTATGTTAATATGCGCTACCCAACAACGTATGAAACCGGAGCGGGTGCATATGGTATTTTCCACGATTTCCGTTCGTAATTCTTAATCTTTGTCCTCTGTAAGGGGTTGATTGTCATGCAAGAAGATCAATGGTCGCAAATAGCTGCGCTGATTTCTCAAGGTAAAAGCCAGGGTTACCTAACTTTTGCGGAGGTGCGCGATTATCTGCCGGATGAGTTGCTTGATACCGAGCAGGTTGATGAGCTGATAAAGTTGATCAACGATATGGGTATTCCCGTAACGGAGGAAGCCCCCGGGTCCGATGAACTGCTTTTATCCACTATCGTGGTCGGCGATGAAGAAGCCGAAGAGGCTGCTGTGGTTTTGGCTTCAAGCGTGACCGGCGAGTTCGGTCGGACCACGGATCCTGTGCGTATGTATATGCGGGAAATGGGCAGTGTCGAGTTGCTCAGTCGTGAGGGCGAAATCAAATTGGCTCAACGGATCGAAGAAGGGCAGCTAGAGATTTTAAGGGCATTGGCCAGCTATCCTGATGTCATTGCCATGTTGCTGCACCAGTTTTCGCAGGATGCCGCTGGCGTTCAGGAAGGCCCTAATATCAGCAGTTTCCTGTTGGGAGTGGCGTGGAATGGATCCGTTCAAGACGCTGATAATGGTGAGGCGGTTACTCCGGTTACAGAATCTGTTGATGAGGATTCTGAGGTTGCCGACGATCTGGAGGAAGATTCTGATGAAGTCGAGAAAATGGAGCTTTATGGGATTGATCGTGAGCAGTTGCGTTATTTGATCACTGCATTGCAGGTGAACCACGCTGAATATATCCTGTCGCTGGATCAGTATGGCTACAGGCATGGAAAATCACAGCAGGCGCAAGATGATCTGGCGTCTTCCTTTACACGGTTCAAGTTTTCTCAAAAGGGAATCGATTATTTCAGCGCTATCCTTGGCGAAACCGTGCGGCAGGTCAGGCAGATTGAAAAGGAAATCATGCGTATTTGCGTCCATGGTGACGGTATGACCAGCAAGTATTTCAGGGCTCAGTTCTCGGGTCATGAAACAGATATGGAGTGGGTATCGAAGCAGATCCGGGCAAAGCAAAAATATTCTTCCAGAATCGCCCAGCACAGGGAAGCGATTATGCAACTGCAGGAAAAACTGCAACAGATTGAGTCGTCCACAGGGCTTTCCATCGGGGATATCAAAGAGATTCATCGTTGGATGAAAAAGGGCGAGTTCAAGGCGCATCGTGCCAAAAAGGAAATGGTGGAAGCCAATTTGCGACTGGTTATTTCCATCGCAAAAAAATATACGAATCGTGGTCTACAGTTTCTTGATCTGATTCAGGAAGGAAATATTGGCTTGATGAAAGCCGTCGATAAATTCGAATACCGCCGCGGCTACAAGTTTTCCACCTACGCAACCTGGTGGATACGCCAAGCGATTACCCGCTCTATTGCCGATCAGGCTCGCACGATTCGAATACCTGTCCACATGATAGAGACCATTAATAAACTCAATCGCATCTCCCGCCAGATGGTGCAGGAATTGGGGCGAGAGCCGACGCTGGAAGAATTATCGGAACATATGGAGTTGCCAAAAGAGAAGGTTCGGAAAGTTATGAAAATTTCCAAGGAACCTATTTCAATGGAAACGCCTATTGGTGATGATGAGGATTCCCATCTTGGTGATTTCATTGAGGATCAAAGCGTATTGTCTCCGATAGACGCCGCCAATCAGGAAGGCTTGAAAGAGGCCACCCATGGTCTTCTGGGTACATTGACTTCCAGAGAAGCCAAAGTTCTGCGCTTGCGTTTCGGGATTGAACAAAGCAGAGATCATACCCTTGAGGAAGTCGGCAAGGAGTTTGAGGTGACGCGTGAGCGTATTCGTCAGATAGAGGCCAAGGCGCTGCGCAAATTACGACATCCAAGTCGCTCTGATACATTGAGAAGTTTCCTGGATTAAAATTGCCAGATCCTGTGAAATAATGCTAGAATCAGAAGATCGCGCCTTCTTTGATGTGAAGCTTCGGCAGGCGGGCCTGTAGCTCAGTGGTTAGAGCAGGGGACTCATAATCCCTTGGTCGTAGGTTCGAATCCTACCGGGCCCACCAATAATTTCAAGGTTGATCCGTGAAATCAAAGACGCACACGATGTATTGTCGTGCCCCGGCACTGATTTTGCGGCTTGTGTCACGTTAAAGTTTCAGCTCGGTCGGGGGTGGGGAATAAACATTTTTCCTTAAAATTCGTGCTTTCAGTATTTTCTATCTCACCAGACAACAATTTGCGCACAAGCGAAGCGTCAACGCATGTTATATGGGTATTTGAGTCAGGGAACCTCTAATTAAGTATGGACCAAGGAGATTGCGATTCCTTATGTTCAGATTCGCGGCAAAAATTGCACGGGTTAGCAGGGCTATTGCGAAGATAAGTAACAATGAAGCCGGGTCAGTAGGGACGCAAGATAAAAGTTCATGATTTAATCAGAGGTTCCTTAGCTATCGCTACTCGGAATTGTCCTTCTATAGGTCGCAGGAATAGATGGGTGGGCAAGCTTGATAAGCCGATTGAGCATGAGGTTTCAGCGGGACAGGATGCTTGGGGTGTGGATCGTAGAATCATGCGTCTTAAGATCCTCATTGAAGTGAGCTCCTATGTTTTTACGTCGCGCCATTGCGCTTTGGGCGACGGCATGAGCGACCAGATTCAGATTTTCCCATTCAAGCGTTGAGCGGATATCATCTGCGCCAGGTAGACCATGGCTTTTGTGGACGCTGTTACCGATAACCGCCATCATATCGAGACCGCTGCGCATGTCAGCATCGTTTCTGATGACACCAAAGTTTTTAGTCATGCATTCCTGCAGTGCCTGATGTTGTTTCAAGGTTTCTTTGCCCGAAAGCTGTTGCCTGTGGTGAGAAGGGTCATCGGATTCCTGATGATAGCGCTTGAATGACGCCATGCGCTTCGGTATGATTGCGGCAAGGTCAAAGGCCATGGTAAAACATTCGAGCAGCGAATTGCTTGCCAGCCGGTTGGCGCCATGCAGGCCGGTACAGGCCGATTCTCCGATACAGGCAAGGCCAGGCAGGTCTGTCAAGCCCTGGTAGTCCGTAAGCACGCCGCCGCACATATAATGAGCTGCAGGAGTTATGGGAACCGGATCGTGTACCATATCATAACCCAGGGATTTTAGACGGGCGACAAGGGTCGGAAAGCGGCGCTTGAGCCACACCTCTGGCTTATGACTGATGTCGAGCCAGATATGTGGGGTTTCCGTGGCTTGCAAGTGTTGAACGATTGCTCTGGAAAGCGTATCGCGTGGGGCAAGCTCAGCCCTTTCATCGTATTGTTTCAGGAAAGAATGCCCAGCCAGATCCAGAAGCCGCGCACCTTCGCCGCGCAAGGCTTCGCTGAGCAGCAACGCCCGGCCTCCGGATTGATAAAGGCATGTGGGGTGAAACTGAACAAATTCCATATTACTCAAGCGACACCCCGCCCGATAAGCCATGGCGATGCCATCTCCGCAGGCTTCAGGGGGATTGGTAGTGGAGGCATAAAGCTGGCCGGCTCCGCCGGTTGCCAGTACCACCATGGGCGCGTGGTAGCGCAGAATTGTGTTCCTGGTCTGGTACCACAGATCTATGCCAGTGCAATGCATTCCGGCGTTCGATCGGGTGGTCAGTATATCGATTGCCATATGTTTTTCGAGTACCTCGATGTTCGGGTGGCAACGGATATGTTGTTCCAGGATGGAGGTCACTGCGGAACCAGTAGCGTCGTAGCAATGAACAATGCGTCGGTGTCGATGGCCAGCCTCAAGCGCGAGGTCGATGACACCCGTATCATTACGATCAAAGGGTACGCCTTTATCCAGCAACCAGTGGATGATGTGCGGAGCCTGACTGGTGATATGCCGGGCGGTTTTTTTGTTGACCAGGACGGATCCGGTGCGCCATGTGTCTTCGGCATGCTGCTTCGGATTGTCATGCGGACCCATGGCAGCGGCAATTCCACCCTGGGCTTTGGGCGTATTGCCGCTTGCCAACTGATCTTTGCTGACGAGCGTGACGTGGTAATGATCCGCGAGCAAGAGGGAAACAGTCATGCCAGCGGCGCCACTGCCCACTACGACGATATCAGCGTAACGTTTTCCAGTTGGGTTCATGCTAGTATGGGATATGAATGACAGTCATTCATATCAGGGAACCTCGGATTAATTCCGGGCGAAGGCAGGTTTGGTTCCTTAGGTTCAAATTCGAGGCGCTTATCGACCATAACAGCAGGTCATTGCGAAGATTGTCAACGAAGAATCCGGGCATAAGGGACGCAAGATACGAGTTCATGAATGGATTAGAGGTTCCTTAGGTTAAGGTATGGCTTTTTTTGGTGATGCCACAGGCGTGCCCAGGGTATAAGCAGTCTTGAATATAGTTGATGCTTAAGCACATAACATTAACATGAAACGCCAGTGGTCGTTAATTTTATAATGGATTGAACTCTTCCCGCACCTGCATGGTCTTATGCGATAATCAATAATAAATTGTAACGTGTGGGCGGGGTTAATATGGGGATGCCCGCATGGGGAGTCAGGAAATTGATTTGGAACTGGTGCGACTGGCACAGCAGGGAGACGAGAAGGCTTTTGGAGTTCTGGTTGAAAAATATCAGGCCAGAATTATCAAGCTTGTCAGACCTTACGCGAGGGATTATTCTGAAGCGGCTGATATTGCTCAGGATACTTTCCTCAAGACTTATAAAGCATTGAAGAATTTCCGCGGCGAGAGTCAGTTTTATACTTGGTTATATCGGATTGCGCTCAATACGGCGAAGAATCATGGCTACGCCGATTCCCGTCGCCCTATCCGCTATGAGTCGGAAGTTGCCAGTGAAAAAACCGCAGCCATGTTGCTCGAAGAGGTGGATGTTTCCACTCCTGAACAGGCTCTGTTGACGGAAGAAGTGCGCCGGACGATTGTGGAAACCATCGAGAGTCTGCCGGAAGACTTGCGTACCGCCATATTGCTGAGAGAAATAGAAGGTTTGAGTTATACCGATATCGCACGCATTATGGATTGTCCTGTTGGTACCGTGCGCTCGCGAATTTTTCGGGCGCGTGAAGCCATTGATAAAAAGTTGAAGTTTCTGAGCAACTGAGAATGTGGAGAGAATGCATGAAAAATGAGGTCAATCATCCAATATCGCTCCATGAGCAGATCTCCGCAGCCATGGATGGAGAGTTGGATTCTTCGGAATATGCCAGCGTCGCGCAACTGTTGTGTGAAAACGATCAGGCGCGTGGGCGATGGGGACGCTATCATCTCATCAGTATGGCGTTAATGGATGAGACGTCACGATGGCCGGAATTGAATGATCGAGATGAAAATGCATTTCTGAAAGCTCCCTTATCCTCACCCATGCAGCGCAAGCGCTGGCAGGCGTTTGTTTCTGGCGCAGCGGCAGCGATGCTTTCTTCTGTGTTCATAGGTGGAGTGCTATGGTATGGCTATCCCGGCATGCTAACCCAATTCTCTTCGACTGAAAGCCCACCAATGCCAGCGGTACAGACCGATCAAGATGTGAATCAACCGCAAGCCAGAATCCGGCTTGCGGGAGCATCTTCTGATGAACTAAATACAGCTTCAAGGCAATCCGGCAATGATGCTCTTTTTTCCACACAACTTCGAGTGTATCTGGCCAGTCATGGTATGCAGTCAGCTCGTATCACATGGATGCCGCCAGGTGCGGGCGGCTATGCCTGGTATCCCATCGAGGATAAACTTATGCAGGAACAATCGATTGGGATGCCTCAGACTGCGGCTTCCATTAGTGTGCCTTAGGGAACCTCTGATCAAGTCATGAACTCGGTTCTTGCGTCCCTTACGCCCAGTTTCATTGTTGTAAATTTTCGCAATAGCCCTGCTATTACGGTCGATTTACACCTCGAATCTGAACATAATGAATCACACCTGAGCTTCGTTCAGACTTGACCAAAGGTTATTTAGTTCCCCATGAAATTTTTCACAAGCTTGTTTCAAACCGTAGGGCTTATATTTCTGCTGTGGTTTTGTTGGGTGGAATTCGCATCTTCTGAAACTGAAAAATCTGAAACGACAGGCAATACTGAATTGCAGTCGCGTTTTTACTCCATGCTGCAGGCTTCAGATAAAATAACCTACGAAGGTCATGTGGTTCTTGATAATGGTTATCAATGGCAGGCCATGAGGATCAGTCATCGTCTTGGCGCCAATGGTCTGGATGTGCAAATTGAACCGCTGACCGGTTTGCTAGCGCACAGTACTCAGGCGAATGAAACAAAAACGCCTCGCGGTGATGATCTGAGCGAGATGAACAAGAGCAGATGGAGTATTGGGCTTCCCCAACAAAAGAGAAAAAGCCTGATTGGCGTCATTGATCGTTATTACGAGTTTCAGGATGGTGGAATGGATCGGGTAGCGGGGCGCTTGTGCCGCAAGTTGATCTTGAATCCGATCGACCAGTTTCGCTATAATAACGCTTTCTGCATTGATGATGAGATACATCTGCCATTAAGCGCGACGCTGGAGGAAGATGGCGAGTTGCGTGAACGCTGGATGTTTGTTGATTTGCGCCTGGTTCAGGATCAGGAAGCTGAGGCTGAGAATCCCGTCCGGCAGGATTCCCGGGAAGCATCTAACGATGATCTCGCATCCGACGGGTATGGGAATGGCGTATCACCGCCCGGTTACGTTTTGTTGCATCATCATATGACATCTGATGCTCATGGATTTGAGCAATGGGTTTATTCCGACGGGGTAGCCATAATCTCTGCATTTGTTCAGACCGCTTCGGATATTCCCGCTGATGTTGGAATGCACAGCCCGGTTTTGCGCCGCTATGGGGCTTTGAACATCTATAGCCGCACGATAGCCGGAGGCTGGTTGACATTAATTGGTCAAGCACCTATGAAGGCGTTGGAATATATAGCGGCGCGCTGGCCGGAAGAGTGATCGCAGCTGGAATAGATTATGATAGAGCGAACAGGTTGTGTGCGAGCGATTTTTGATGACCATGCCATAGTTGAAGTTTACCCGCAGGATGCCTGTAGTAGCTGCGCTACGGGCTGTGCCAGAACCCGGTCTTCCCGTCTTTCCTCACCTTCGTGCGTGGAAGCGCGGGATCTTGTCGGTGTCCAGGTTGGCGAACAGGTTGTGATTGCGATCCATGAATCGACGCTGGTTCGCGGAACGCTGATGGTTTATGGTATACCGCTGATCGGTTTTATTGCCGGAGTGGTTGGTGGTTCAACTTTTGGTGGCGGGAGCGATGGATTTGCCATATTGGGGGGCATTGCTGGTTTATTGGTGGGATTTTTGATCATTAAAATGGCAGGGCGGGTCAGGCAGTCCGGTTTGCCCCGGGAGATGTATCAAACTTTGATTATACAGCGCGTCGATGTTTAGCTCTGAGGGGTTGGCAATTCAGCTTGCATGCGAGATGTTCAATTGAGTAGTCAGGATTATCTGCGCAACTTTTCCATTATCGCCCATATCGATCATGGGAAATCAACGCTTGCAGACCGGCTTCTGGAACGGTGTGGTGCATTAAGTGAAAGGGAAATGCAGGCTCAGGTGCTGGATTCCATGGAACTTGAACGCGAACGCGGCATTACTATAAAGGCGCAGGCGGTCAGCCTGAATTATGTTTCACGTGCTGGTGTCCGCTATCAGTTCAATATCATCGATACGCCCGGTCATGTAGATTTCTCCTATGAGGTTTCGCGTTCACTTGCTGCGTGTGAAGGCGCGCTTTTAGTGGTCGATGCTTCTCAGGGGGTGGAGGCTCAGAGTGTCGCCAACTGTTACAGCGCTGTGGAAGAGGGACTGGAGATCATACCTGTTCTTAACAAGATGGATTTGCCTAGCGCCCAACCCGAACAGGTGAGAGAGCAAATTGAGGATATCATTGGTATCGAGGCAAGTGATGCCCTGTTGGTGAGCGCCAAAACGGGGTTGGGAATAGATGAGTTGCTCGAAGCCGTCGTTGAGCGTATTCCTCCGCCATCGGGTGATTCCGAAGCGTGTTTGCGGGCTTTGATCATTGATGCCTGGTTCGACAACTACCTCGGTGTGGTGTGCCTGGTGCGCATTGTTGATGGTCAGTTGTCCCGCGGCGACAAGATTCGTATTCATAGTACGAAACGAACTTTTCGCGTGGAAGAAGTGGGGGTTTTTACGCCACAACGCCAATCCAGGGAATGTCTGCATACGGGAGAGGTGGGCTATATTCTGGCGGCGGTCAAACAGACCGATGCGACTCCGGTGGGCGATACCATTACGCACGATAATCGCCCGGCGGAACTTGCCCTGCCAGGTTTCGCTCCCGTGCAGCCCAGAGTTTTTGCTGGTTTATACCCTATAAGCTCTGAGCAATACGAGGGTTTGCGGGTAGCGCTCAACAAATTGCGCCTCAATGATGCGGCGCTCTATTTCGAACCGGAAAGTTCTGCGGCTTTGGGGCTGGGTTTTCGTTGCGGTTTTCTCGGTATGCTGCATATGGAGATCGTTCAGGAGCGACTCGAACGGGAATACAATCTGGAGTTGATCAGCAGCGCCGCTTCAGTGGTCTATCAAGTATTGGCCAAGGGAGGAGAACTCGTCACCATTCACAATCCGGCTGATCTGCCGTCGGTATCCAGTATCGAGGAATTTCGTGAGCCGATCGTGGAAACCAGCCTTCTGATACCCAAGGATAGCGTGGGCAGTGCTATATCTCTGTGTGAGCATAAACGCGGAATGCAGCGCAGCATGCGCTATACTGGAGGGCAGGTTTCCCTGACTTACGATTTGCCGTTAGCGGAAGTGGTGACTGATTTTTTTGATGAATTGAAATCCATGACCCGCGGTTACGGTTCGTTTGATTATACCTGGAAGGGTTATCAGAAAGCGGATCTGGTACGGCTGGATATTTTAGTCAACGGTGATCAGGTGGATGCCCTGTCCGCCATTGTACATCGAAGCCAGGCTTATGCCAGAGGGCGTGAAATTACCGAGAATCTCTCTAAGATCATCCCGCGTCAGATGTTTGAAGTGGCGCTTCAGGCGGTGATTGGTCGTCAGGTTATCGCTCGCGCTACCATTAAGGCCATGCGCAAGAATGTTACGGCGAAATGCTACGGTGGAGATGCGACCCGCAAGAGAAAACTTCTGGAAAAACAGAAAGCCGGAAAGAAAAGAATGAAGCAAATAGGTTCGGTTGAGATCCCCCAGTCCGCTTTTCTGGCGGTAGCCGGAGGACGGAGTCGTCGCTGATATATTTTTGAGGTTAAAGTGGATATAAGGATGGATTTCGCATTTTTTTTGTTGCTGGCAACGGTGTTGAGCGCCGCGTGCTGGATTTACTGGCGCACAATCATCAGACCATCGGCTCCGGATGGCGCTGATGCGCTTGATGGCTCGAATCTGCCCGAGCGCATCGTTGTTTTTCTGGCTGAGTTTTTTCCAGTGCTGCTACTTGTTTTCGTGCTAAGGGGCTTTGTTGCTGAACCTTTCCGCATCCCTTCCGGTTCGATGTTGCCTACGCTGGAAATCGGCGATTTTATTCTGGTCAATAAATTCAGTTATGGCTTGCGCATGCCGGTGTTCAATACCACCCTCCTTGACCTTGGTTCACCTGAACGCGGTGACGTGATGGTGTTTCGCTATCCACGCAACACCCGTGTGGATTATATCAAACGGGTTATCGGTCTTCCCGGTGATCGCATCGCTTATTATCGCAAGCAATTGTATATCAACGGGCAGCCGGTGCCCAAAGAGATGTTGCCGGATCTTCCTGATGACCAATCGCTTGCGCCATCATTGTACTGGTATCGGGAATCGCTTGATGAGGTGGAACACGATATCTGGATTCATAGTGATCGTTCCGCAGTGATCCAGAATTCCTGGCAGGTGCCGGAAGGGCATTATTTTGTTATGGGTGACAATAGGGATAATAGTGAAGACAGCCGGTATTGGGGCTTCGTTCCGGAAAAAAATCTGGTCGGGAAGGCTTTTCTCGTGTGGATGAACTGGGATTCCAATCAGCGGCAGTTTCAGTGGGAGCGTATCGGGCATCGTATTCGCTAAAAAAAGGGTCAGGAGATGAGTGATACTCCCAGCTCGATTGCGGTTTTGGTCAGGCATCTCGAACTTGACGATACTTATGAATACATCCTGCAGGACGCGCTGCGTCATCGCAGCTTGCAGACCAATCACAATGAAAGACTGGAATTTCTGGGCGATTCCGTTTTGAATCTTGTGATCAGCGAATGGCTCTATCAGCGTTTCCCCCATGCGAGGGAAGGGAAATTGAGCCGGGCGCGCGCCGCTCTGGTTAAGAAAAACACGTTGGCTGATATGGCTATGGAACTGAAGCTCTCGAGTTTTGTTCTTATGGCGCCTTCCGAACAGCGCAGTGGTACGCACAAACGCACCTCTGTCCTGGCGGATGCCATGGAAGCCATTATGGGCGCTGTTTATCTTCATGGTGGGTGGGAAAAAGCCCGGGATCTGATTCGGAGATTGTATATCGTGCGAATGGAAGCTTTACCGACTCTGGAACAATTAAAAGATCCCAAGTCCCGTTTGCAGGAGTTGCTGCAGTCCAGAGGAAAACATTTGCCGCAGTATAAGTTATTGCAAGCTTCGCCAGAAGAGGGGCCAAGGCGCTTTCGCTCAAGTTGCAGGATCGATTGGCTGGAACAGCCTCAGATCGGCTGGGGTGCTTCCAGGCGTGATGCCGAACAGGATGCAGCGGCGCGCACTTTGCAAACCTTGTCTCAGGAGCATGCAAAAACGAATGAGTGAAACGATTTATGGTGGATCCGTTGCCCTGATTGGTCGACCCAACGTGGGAAAATCCAGTGTGTTCAATGCCTGGGCGGGGTCGCGGCATGCCCCGATCAGCGCACGCCCTCATACAACCTGGCGTTCCCAGTATCGTTTGATTCGGTGCGGGGAGAGGGCTTTGCTCATGGTGGATGCGCCGGGCTGGGTCAAAAACTCCCGATCCATGCTGCACAGGTATATGGATTCTCAGGTCAGGGATGTGATTAGCGGTTGTGACCTCTTGCTGTGGGTGGTTGAGCCAATGCGATGGTTGAATGAGGAAGATGCGATCCACGATTGGGTGAGACAGCAGGAAGTTCCGATTGCAGTGTTGATCAACAAGATTGACCGTATGAAGGACAAAAAGCGTTTGCTTCTTTTTATGGATCAGTTGAGGAATCAGGTTGATCCGGCTTTTATTCTGCCGGTTTCAGCACGAAATGGCGCAGGTATGGACTTGCTATTTGATGCATGCTGGGATCTGTTTCCTGATCCCGAGCCCTGGCAGGAAATGCCCGCTTTGGATTCGCCTGCGATGCAGTGGGTTCCTGATCTTATTCGCTCCCAGGCTATGGAGCGTCTACACCAGGAATTGCCCTATAGTATCGCCGTGCATGTGGAAGGTTGGCGCCATGAGCAGGAGAAATCCATTATCGAGGCATGTTTGTGGGTTCGGCAACCATCACATAAAGCGATGGTGATTGGGAAGGGCGGTCAGGTGATCAAGGCTATCGGAAGCGCTGCCCGGCGGGTGATGGAAGAAAATCTTGATCAGAGAGTCGATCTTTTCCTTAGGGTTAAGGTAAAAGAAAACTGGGACAACGATCCGGCTGCTATCCTGGCTATGGAATCTCAGGGATTTTGAGCCATGGCGGTGGCCCCGTGGCGAGATTACGGTTATTTGCTTCACAGCCGCCCTTTTGGAGAAAAAGGACGTTACGGGGAAATCTTGAGCGCCCGTTATGGAAGAATTGGTGTCTTGCTGCATTCGATGGCGCGGCGCCGTTTTTCTCATGCCTGGTTTGCGCCTTTTTATCCTCTTTGGTTTTGTGTCGGCGCCAGCGGATCCCTGCATGTGGTGAGAGAGCTTGAGCCGGCGGGCTCGCCCCATCTACTTACCCACCTGCGGCGTTACTGTGGTTTGTATGTCAATGAACTCATCATGAAATTAACTACGCGTGAACAGCCTGGTTCGGCGCTGTATGAACTCTATGCTGACGTATTGCAGGTTTTATCGGTTCCCAATAGTGATGTGGAGCCTGCGCTGCGTTATTTTGAAACCAATCTGCTGCGCATCATGGGTTATGCCATGCCCTTGTCTTGCGAAGCGGAGACTGACATCCCATTAAAAGCGCAGAGTTGGTACCGTTATGATCCACTGTCGGGCGCTCATAAAACAGATCGTTCTCAAAAAAATCAGGAGCCATGGATAGTGTCCGGTGGCGCGCTGCTTTCATTGGCGCAGATTTCTCCAACCTTCCTGCCCACAGTGCATCGTTATGAAGTCAAACAACTGATGCGCGCCATGATGAATTTTCATCTGGACGGCAAAGTATTGCACAGCGTTAAATTGTATCGAAGTTTTCTAAAAATGACCCAACAAGCACCGCGGAGCCCGTCGAATGAACGAGCATGAGTCACGATCAAATGCCAGTACCGATATAATCTCTATTCCCCTGCTGGGGGTAAATATCGATCATGTGGCGACTCTGCGCAATGCCAGAACCGGTCTCTATCCCGAGCCAGTCATGGCGGCGTTGATCGCGGAGCAGGCCGGCGCGGATCAGATCACCATCCATGTCCGTGAGGATCGCCGCCATATCAATGAAAGAGACGCTCATCTGTTGCGTCAAGTCGTGCAGACGCGCTTAAATCTGGAAATGGCTCCGTCACGGGAAATGCTAGGCTGTGCCCTTGCAATTCGTCCGGATGAATGTTGCCTGGTGCCTGAGCGCAGGCAGGAGTTGACCACCGAAGGCGGTTTGGACGTCGTGGCTGCGCTGCCTCAAATCGCAGCTCTTGTGAGCGAATTGAGCCGGGATAGAATCAAGACTTCTGCGTTCATCGACCCGGACCGCTTGCAGGTGGATGCCTGTCTGGAGGCCGGGATCGATATCATCGAGCTGCATACAGGAGCTTACGCGGAGGCTTCCAGTGGAGAGCAGCGGGAAGCCATGCTTGATCAGCTGATTACGGCTGCGGTTCATGCCCGTGGATCTGGCATGATGGTTAATGCCGGGCATGGGTTACATTATCAAAATGTGATTCCGGTCGCGTCGATCAGGCTGATCAGCGTTTTGAATATTGGTCATTCCATTATTGCCCGGGCGCTGTTTTCCGGATTGGATCAGGCGGTACGGGAGATGAAACAACTGCTGCTTGATGCGCGCAGGTCATGATTGTCGGGCTGGGCGTGGATGTTGTGGAAATCGTCCGCATACGGCGCACCATGGAGCGTTTCGGGAAGCGTTTCTCCGAGCGAATTCTCAGCGCGGAGGAATTGCGCCATGGTGGTCATGCACGCGACCCGGCAAGATCCATGGCCAGATTTTTTGCCGTGAAAGAGGCTACAGCCAAAGCTCTGGGTACCGGTTTCGCGCAACAGGTGGCGCCTCGGCAGATTAGCTTGTATCAGCATACGTCAGGGCAGCCTGCCATCCGATTAAGCGGTGCAGCCCGAAATCGGTTTCAGTATCTTGAGGGGCAGCGCTGTCACGTCAGCCTGACGCATGATGCCGGCGTTGTAGTGGCAGTGGTGATTATTGAAAGCTGAACATGTAACAATTTATTCTGCAACGGAGAGCGTTAGCGGAATTTTCTCAAGTTCATCGGCCAGGACGATAGCATTGCGCCCCCTGGCTTTGGCCTGGTATAAAGCTCGATCCGCCAGTTGTTGCCATGCTTGCAACTGCGCGGAATGCGTGCAGATATCTCCGGCAATGCCGGCTGAAAGCGTTACCGGGCGGTCAAGGGATGGAAGCGGCACTTCTTTAAGTTGCGTGGTTATGCGCTGCATGATACGTAGAGCCTGGTGGCAGTCAACCCCCGGGAGCAGCAACAAAAACTCATCTCCGCCATAACGTGCAAGGATATCGTGGTCGCGGCAAGCCGATTCGATGCGCTGAGCCAGTTCCTTGAGCACTTTATCGCCAGCGGCATGCCCCAGGCTATCGTTGATGCGTTTGAAATAATCGATATCGATCATCACCACACTCATGGGCCATTGTTCTCTGATACATTGGCTTAGTACAATGGGCGTGACCTGTATTAACCCATGCCGGTTGTAAAAACCCGTAAGCGCGTCCTTGTGCGCCTGCCTGCGAATGGTGCGGGTGGTCAGAATTGCCTCGATACCCAGATCAATTAATGGGATGATGGTATCCAATGCAGGCTCGTCATTCGCATCGTCATAGAAAATACAACTTGATCGTTCGGGTTGATTCAACAAGAACTGTTTTTGAAACTTGCCATGCTGTTGGCCAAACAGGTAGCATATAGAATCAAGCTCGATCCTGAAGCCCTGCAGACTGGGTGTGATATGCGATAAACGGAGGAATAATTCTTCCAGAGCCTCTTCCATACTCTGTTTCATTTGCCCCATTTTCACCACATTAGCCAGCAAAAACTGCCAGTCCTCAGCGAGCATGGCTTTTCGTTCGTAGCGATCCCATAAAGTTCTGTGGATAATCGTAACCACCCTGCTCAGAAACAGACCCGACAAGAATAGCCAACATAAAAAAAGCCATGGATGAATCGTGAAAGACAATTGAAATGTGCCGATCATGGCACAGAAAAATATTCCCGCTATGACCAGGCTTAACGGCTTTTCAAACAAGGAGAGTCGATTATTTTCCCCAAATACGCCAAGGCCTTGAAAGGATATAGCCAGAAAAAGAACAGCGGCTGTTTCATACAGACGTGGTGCATGATCGCCAAGCGCTACGACACTGGCATGGAGTAAAATGGAAAATAGTATCATGAGCCAACCGGTGAGCCATAGCAGACGGGATGTATGTGCACTCTCAAAGATTAACGCTTGACAGGATTGCGCAATGTGGAAAGCTACGATCAGCCACAGAATTAAATAGATCCATGGCGCCCACAATATAACGCCATTTCCCCATGCTATCCAGGTGAGCCAGCCTGTTAGAAACATGGCTGGGGCCGCAAACCATGTCAGAAAAGCCAATGAGTCGAGAAATGGAACTTTGGTGCTCGTTATATGCCGCAGGGCAGGAAGCCATACAAGGTAGGACAGCCAGCGCAGCACATCGTCGAACATGAATGCATGGGACATATCGGAGGGATGAAGTAATGCACGTATGATCCATGACAGCCCCATCAGCATCTGGGCCCCGGCGATGAGACGCCATGCTGTGGTTCGATGCCAACACAGGGCTGCAGCCAACCATGCACCAGCCGCCAGAATCCATGAGCTGAGTTGAGGTACGAACAATATTATGACAGTGCTTATGGGTGTGACGATGGTGAAAAACGCAGCGAGTCTTGAAGCGAGTGGAGAATCAGGCATAGAAATCAGGATGACATCTTAAACGATTGAGAGCATGGTTGAAGACGATAGCGCGATATTCTTCACAGCAAACCATAAGCTATTTCAATATTCCAGTATAACATATTATAAAGTTATATGTTTAAGAATTAGCCGCGTTGTTTACAGATTCCAGTTCTATTGGAGATACTGTAAATATGAATATGCACAAACGAACAAGACTGACGCCGCATGATCGCAAGGCTATCTGGTCACACTATCAGGCAGGGAATATAAAGGTTGCCCGGTTAGCAGCAATATACCGTGTTAGCAGGCCGACAATCTATAAAATCCTGGTGCGAGCCCGTAAACAGGAATTTATCCCTGGAGACAGCACCAATAAGCGCTATCGGTTTTTGGAGTACGGTCTTAAGCGACTCGCCAGGGTTGAGAAGTCTTTGCAGCGCAAGCCAGGCGATATAACAAATCTTACCCGGATGAAATGATGCACTTTGATACCAAACGCCTTCCCGTACTCGAAGGAGCTTGCCTGACACAAAGTAGAGAATACCTCTTTGTAGCGATTGATGATTTCTCACGGGAGCTGTATGCCGCTATTTTACCCAATAGAACCCGGGACAGTTCATCGACGTTTCTAAAGCAAGTGATTGATGAGAGTCCTTATGAGCTTGATTACACCAGTTCAGATAATGGTAAAGAGTATCGGGGTACTGAACAGCCGCGAGTTTGCTAAAACCTGTAAAGAGCATGGCATTGGACAAAAATTCACCCGTGTTAATCGCCCCCAAACCAATGGTAAGGCTGAACGGGTTATCCGCGCCCTTATGGAAATGTGACGTGAACAAAGAGATGTAAGCCAGCCGGGCTCATCGCAAGACTTCCTTGAACCGCTTTATCAATTTCTATAACTCCGTTAAACCGCGCAAAGGACTTAATAATATGACCCCTCATGCTTTGCTGCCAAACTATTTCTACCCCGTAAAAGTGTAAACAACGCGGGAAAATCTTACAGGTAATGTGTAAGAATTAATCAGAGGCTCCTAAAAGCTTAAAGATGCAAGACAGCCTGAACCAGCGCTATTGATGAATGCATCACGTTTGTGGCGATGCGTCCATTCAGTTGGCAATGGAAGCATCAGCACTATGTTTGGTTCGAGTATGCATCCTATGCTTGTATGAACTCATAAAGCCATGGCGTATTGCCACCCTTCTTGCATGGCTTTTTGCGCATTAAGCTGGTGAGCGTTGTCGGCTCCGCCGATCAAATCGGTAGGGACATGCTGGTGTTGAAGCACGGGCAGCAGAGAGTTTTCCGGTTTCTGTCCGGTACAGAGAATGATGTGGTCCGCCCCCAGAACACGTGATTTCCCCTGATCAAGGATATGCAGACCATCGTGATCGATCCGCTGATAGGTAATGCCGGCAAGAATTCTAACTTTGCGATGTTTCAGCATGGCGCGATGTATCCAGGCGGTGGTTTTGCCGAGGTGGGCACCAATTTTACCCGAACTGCGCTGGAGAATGGTAATGTCCCGAGGGTTGGGTGGATAAACTGGGCGAATGCCTGCAATGCCGCCACGGGCTTTCAAGGTGGGATCGATTCCCCATTCCGACAAAAAATTCTCGACGCTTTCCTGCTGATATGAAGGATCGTAAGCCAGATAATGCGCCATATCGATTCCAATTCCGCCGCCACCAAGGATCAGGACTTTTGCGCCGATTTCGACCCGGTTGTTGAATACGCCGGGATAATCCACCACACTGGGATGATCAAGACCTTCCATGTCAGGCAGACGCGGATTAACGCCGGTCGCCAGCACCACTCGGTCGAAACGGTCGATCAAATCGTTTCCAGTGACGCGATGATTCAATTTCACGCGGCATCCAAGCCTTTTAAGTTCCTGGTGGTAGTATCGCGCCACTTCGCCATAGACACTTTTGCCCGGCACGCGCATCGCCATGAGGAATTGTCCGCCCAGTTGATCCGCGCTTTCATATAATACCACCTCATGCCCTGCGGCGGCGGCCGTGGCGGCACAGGACATGCCCGCCGGACCTCCACCCACTACGGCCAGACGCAATGGTCTGTGGGCGCGTTGAACGATGTCGATTGATTCCCGTCCTGCGCCCGGATTGACCAGGCAACTCGTTGCTTTGCCGCTGAAAGTAAAGTCAAGGCAGGCTTGATTGCAGGCGATGCAGGTGTTGATGCGGTCCTGCGCGTTGTGTTCGATTTTGGCGGCGAGTTGCGCGTCGGCGAGCAAGGGTCTGGCCATGGAAACCAGATCGGCATCTTTGTTGCGCAGGATGCTTTCGGCAAGCGCAGCGTCATTGATGCGATTACTGGCAACTACTGGAATGGTCACATGAAGCTTGAGTTGCCGGGTAACCCAGCTAAATCCGCCTGGGGGCACCATCGCCGCTATGGTGGGAATACGCGCCTCATGCCAGCCGATCCCGGTATTGATCACATCGGTGCCGGTTTCTTCGAGTCGTTGAGCCATGGTACATATTTCATCAAAGGTGGAACCATCTTCGACCAGATCCAGAATGGAGAGGCGATACATCAGTATGCCGCGATTTCCCATGACGGCGCGTATTTTTTCAGCAACCTGAAGCGGGAAACGCATTCGGCGCGTGGCATCACCACCCCATGGATCATCGCGCTGATTGGTTCTCGGGGCGGTAAACTGATTGAGCAGATAACCTTCCGATCCCATGACTTCAACGCCGTCATAACCCGCTTCGAGAGCCAGTGCGGCGCAGTGACCGAAATCATCGATCGTATCGAAAATTTCCTGTTCCGTCATGGCCTTCGGAGCAAAGGGGGTGATGGGCGACTGAATGGCGGAAGGGGCGACGGATCGGGGGTTGAATGCGTAACGTCCCGAATGCAGGATCTGTAGAACGATACGTCCGTTCGCTTCATGTACGGCATCGGTGATGCGCCGGTGCCGGGAGGCTTCGGCAGGTGAGCTTAGTCGGGCGCCGCCCGCCACGATGGCGCCAGCCTCGTTGGGCGCAATACCACCGGTGACGATTAAGCCACATGAACTGCGCTGGCGGTAAAATTCCGCTAACCGCTGCATGCCACCTGGCCTTTCTTCGAGCCCGGTATGCATCGAACCCATGATGATGCGGTTTTTAAGGTCAATGGCGCCCAGACGCACAGGCATCATCAGATGGGGGAAAGAGTGCGCTTTATTCATAAATGGTTGTCTCACGGTTTAAATAGGCAGTTGAATTTATGGTGTCGGGGCAAGGTGCGTTCATGGTCCGAACCTGTTTATTGACCGTTTTATTACAAGGTTGAGCCTGCCAGGCGCTGTTAAAACGATGGTGTTAATCGATTTATATATTTGGGCGGACATGGATCTTTATAAAAGCCCGGATAAAAATTGGTTTGACCTTGCTACCTATACCTCATATGACGATGATTACTGGGTTCGTTCATATCTGGTTGTTGACCTGGATTATAAGATTCATTTAATGCATGTTCTTGAACAAGAAGAATCACAGCCTGATATATATCTAGAGTAAGTACACAATAATGCCTAAAAAAAGCTGGGTTCGAGTGACCACTCTAATTAATTACAGTAGTTCAAATCGGTTTAATTCTCCAATTATTGCTGTTTGGCAGGATGGTGATTTGGTTTCAGCCTCTCGATTTAATGATAGGGTGAGACCTCAGCATAACCGTAATAACCGTAGTTTTTGGATGGAGTCGTTGAGTTTCCAGCAAAAGTTCCGCCATTCGAGAGGGAAGATTGGATTACACGACCTGATTTCAGGATAACAGGTTGGTAT
>Ga0209633_10000836_pt1 | contig 33915 bp, 28 predicted proteins | sample Cruoilmetagenom1_FD_187290 | JGI IMG/M metagenome (GOLD analysis project Ga0209633, IMG submission 187290) | Oil polluted marine microbial communities from Coal Oil Point, Santa Barbara, California, USA - Sample 1 (SPAdes) (version 2) | ecosystem: Environmental > Aquatic > Marine > Oil seeps ... | reverse complement strand
TATTTCCTTTAATTAGTTATTTTAGGTAAACTAATTGAACTCATAATGTAAATGTAACTATATGTGCGACATATATCAAGTAAAATTTGTAACTAAATTTGATACACGGGGGGAAATTGGGATTTGGGGCTAAAATAAAAGAATTTGGTAAAAGAAAATTTGGAACAATAACCAGGTTTTCTGAAATTATTGGTGTAGATAGGCAAAGCTTATATCGCTATTTTAATAACGAAGTAACGCCTGGCGCTGATTTTTTAAAAAAATTAATTGACCTGGGATGTGATCCTTTTTGGTTATTCACGGATTTAACCGAAGAAGAGTACAGGCAAAGAATTACCGATGAAAAACAAAAAGAATTAGATGCGGTATGGGCTAAACTAAAGGAATTAGGAATAAACACTCAAGAAGAGTTTGAAGATATCTTTGGTGAAGACGAAAACATTCTATTTCTGAGTGAATATATAAAACGCAAAAAAGAAATGAGTAAATTCAGTAAAACTCATATATTAAGGGATAGTTCTGCTAAAAAGAAATATCAAAAAGTAGCAGAAAAGAAACCAAAATATAAGGGGAAACGTAAGTAAAACTGAAAGCTAATCGCAAAACGTTGAGAGGTCCAAACGTTTATACGTTTGCTGTTATAAATGGCTGAAAGCATAATTTGAGTTTGGAGATTCTTCTTCGCTTTGCTCATCAGAATGACCATACTAACTATTCGTCTTTGCGTTTTGACTTTTGCTTTATAACTTCCTTCCATTTATTCCCATTTCTTTTAAAATATAAGGTATTCATTAAAATTTTGAACTGAATGATGCACTTGAGTATTTTTTATCAATAATTTTTGAAAAGATAAAAAAATGAAAAAAGATCAGTTTTTGAAAAGTTTTAATAATAAAGAAATAACTAGCGGGATAAATAAAGCCTTTAATAATGCCTGTGAGCTAATAGATGAGGCAATGATTTTAGAGAATAATGAAAAAGTTACAAGAGCTTTCACCCTCTATCAATTAGGACTAGAAGAATTTGGCAAATCTATTGGACTATTTTTTTTATTACTTGATAGATTTTACGATAGAGAAATAAATTATCTGACCTATTACAACGATTTCTTTAGAAATCATATTGCTAAAACATCAGAAGTTCTTAAATCAACTGAAGATTATCTAAAGTTAATTGAGATTATGTCTGGATATAATATGAACGAATTCATTAATACTTTTAAAGAAAATTCAATTAGTCCCAAAAAAGTAAACACTCTTAAGAATAATTCACTTTATGTAGATTTTGATTCAAATGGTTTTTTTTCGCCTTCGATAAAAATTACAAAAGGAATGGTCACTAATATTAATTCCCAATGCATTATTATAAAACGAACATTTACTTTTCTTGGGAATTTAAGTGAAAATAAAATTAAAATAATAGAGGATTACTTAAGAATCAAACACAGTTCAAATAATAATACAATTATTAATTAGTTAATATCTTCTCATCTTTTTTATCCAAAACAAATATTCAGTTGCTGTTTTAAATATTATCAAAGTTTAAATTGAAATGACAAGAAGCTTAATTTGAGTTTGGAGATTGTGATTCACTTCTCATAGCATTGTTCATCAATTAACCAAGTTTGCGAAAATCTATTCCCCCGGTTCCATGAGAAAATAAAAGTAATGGAAATTTCTCATTCTCTATTTTGGCGTTGGGAATAGTATTAATAGTCTTGAATATTTGCTTATCATTTGATGAGTTCATATTACTCGTTAAGTTGTTTACAAAATTATTCATATTTAATTACATCAACCGGATTTCTTCTGACTGTCTTTAGTAATTGCAAACCCACTACAATTATTGAAAAAATATTTACAGTTAGAGCGGATATTATAAAAGGAGAAAAACCTATTTCAATTTTATAAGCAAAATCGCTTAACCATTTAGTCATAAAATAAAAAGCTAAGGGCCAGGCAATGATATTTGAAATCAAAATTAATCTTACGAAATCTTTCTGCAATAATATTTGCAGACTTGTAACCGATGCCCCAAAAGTTTTTCTGATTCCAATTTCTTTATTTCTTTTCTCAGCGGTGAATGCAGCTAATCCGAGTAATCCTAAACATGCAATTAAAATTGCCAGGCTTGAAAATATTGAGAATAACATTCTGAGTTTTGTTTCTGCCGTATACTGCTGCTGTATTGTTTCATCCATAAACGAAAACTCGAAAGGTTTATCCGGAACAAACTCTTCCCATTTATTCTCAATTAAATTAATATGATCACTTGTGATATTTTTGCTATTTAGTTTTATCACGACAAATGAGTTAGGATTGTACGGAAATGATGACGAAATATGAAATAAACCGAATGCAAACATTTCCTGATAAAGAGATGCATGGTTAAAATCTTTAATAACTCCAATTACATCAAAATAACCGGTACCGGGATAGAATATTTTTTTACCAATTGGATTATCCCAACCATAGTTTTTAACTGCAGTTTCGTTAAGTATTACGGAGCTGCTGTTTGTTGAAAACTTTTTCTCAAACCCTCGACCTTTAACGATTTCAAAATTAAGTGTGCTGATTAGATTTTCATCAGCATGATAGGAAGCGAGTTCAAATTGTTCGTCTTCTTTGCCTTCCACTTTGTAATAATCCTGCCACCAACTTAACGAGGGAACACCTGTTGTGATCGATACATTTTCAATACCAGTCTTACTCATTAATGAAGATCTAAAAGACTCAAACTTTTCTCCAAGTTTGTTATTGCTGTTATCAACAATTAAGATATTGTCTTTATCAAAACCAAGATCCTTATTTTTAAACAAATCAACCTGTTGATTGATAATTAGTGTAGATGTTATTAAAAAAATTGAGACTGTAAATTGAAACACAACGAGGACGTTTCTGAAATTTAAATTAGATGGTTTAAGTGTACTATTCCCTTTCAGCACTGTTGATGGTTTAAATGACGATAAGAAGAGAGCCGGATAAATTCCGGCAAGAATTCCTACTAATAGGACAAACCCAAATAGAACAATAGTATTTTTTACTGTAATTATAGAGCTTAATGAAAATTCTTTACCTGATAAATTTTCATAAAATTGAAAAAATAGAATCACAACTACCAAGGCAACCAAAGTTGAAATAATACTGAAGAATATTGATTCTGCGAGAAATTGTTTCACTAGTTTACTTCTGTCCGAACCTAAAACTTTTCTTATTCCAATTTCTTTTGAACGTGAAATAGATTTTGAAGTAGTTAAGTTCACGAAATTTACACACGCAAGAATCAAAATAAAAAATGCGATTGAAGCTAAAATGTAAATGTAGTTCTCATTTCCTATTGACCCCAACCGGTTCCCGATATCAAATGAGCCAAGGTAAATATCATCCATTGGTTGGAAAGGGAAATCCCATTTACCGTTATTGTTTATTAAATCTTCATATGAAAAACCCACCCTGTCAAAAGCAGCAGGAGCTTTTTCTCCAACTATTTTTTTTAGTGTTTCTTCAATTTGTGGGAGCCAATCCTTATTATCGACTTTTGCATAAGTAACTACCTGCATCCATATCCAACTCCAATCAAAAAAATCAACAGAAGGGATAGAACTAATGGAAGTAATCATGTCAAATTCTATATGTGAATTTTTTGGGTAGTCTTTGGCGATACCAGTTACTTTATAAAGGCTATTATAATTTTTCTTCTGTGAATATCCCGCTCTCGTCTCAATTTTATCCTCACCAATTTTTATTAATTTGCCTATTGGTGAAACATTGCCGAAATATTTTTTGGCAGTTGATTCCGTAAGTACAACACTGTTGGGGCTACTCAAAACTTTATCAACATTTCCTTCAACTAATTTAAAACTGAAGAACTTGAAAAAATTTGAATCTGCACCGATTATTTTTTCTTCATTGAAATAGATATCTTCATAACGGGTAATCATGTCTCCAAGTGGATGAATTCTAATCGTCTCGCTGATTCTTGGAATTTCGTTTAAAAGAGTTTTAGCTAATGGTGGAGGAGTACCCGATCCGATACCCTCTCTGTCTTTCCATTTAAAATCCCAGTTAAGCCTGTAAATTTTATCTGCATCTTTATGAAAATTATCGTAATTAATCTCATCAAAAACCCAAATTAAAATTAGAATTGTACTTGCTATTCCGATTGAAAGCCCGGTAAGATTTATTGCCGAAAATGTTTTGTGTTTTAGAAAATATCTATATACGATCTTAATGTAATTACTAAACATAATTAAGCTCCAAAAGATTGATTCAAAAAATATGGCTGGTATGAGCTTACAAATTTGAGAAAGATACCAAATATTGGTTATAAATCTACCTGACTCATCAACTCTATATTTATAAATTTCAGCAAAATCACCAACAAGCGATTCGCGATCCTCATTATCAATTATCCATTTAAGTATAAGCTCAAAGATTTTGGGCGGATTCATTTATCTAGTCTCCGTTTTAAGGTAGCTATCCCAAAGTTTATTACTTATGTTTCGGTATTCCTCTAATGCCTGCAATCCTGTTTTAGAAATACTGTAGATTTTCTTTCTTCGTCCTCCTCTGACTGGTGTAGCATCTCCAAAGGAAGATTCAAGGTAACCGTTCTTTTCAAGGCGGCTAAGTGGCAAATGCACAGATGTGAGGGATACACTCTTTCCAAGTGTTTTGGAGACATACCCCAAAATGGAAACCAGATATGCGTTAGCGCCTAAATTTAAAATTGAAAGCATTATAATTTCTTCAATTCGTGTAATTGATTTCATACTTTTAACCTTAATATGTTTCTATTTTCTTGAAACAAATATTATGACGCAGCAAGTCAACAAATGTTCCGAAAAAATTGAAAATAATGTTTTTTAGCTTTCAAAATTGATCTTCATATAATTACAACGACCATCAAACTTATAAGAAAAAGAACATTTCGGTAGAATTTCGATTACCATCTTAATGTTTCCTTCACTGGTTTATCAATTGTAAATTACGCAAATATAGATCATCTTACTTTTTCTGTAATTTGAAATTCTGAAAAACTTCATTCATTATGGTTTACAATAATATATAGCTTTAAGAAAAGGGCTATTTCATACTTTCAAATTTTAAGGACATATAAATTCATAAATTAACAATGATTCTAATATGCTTTAACTTACCACAGATTTTCTTATTGATGAAAAAAGTATAATCAGGAAAGCATTTTATGCAAAACCGTCAGCAACAATTTGCCAGTAGAACAAATTGAGACTTTTACTGGCGGTATTAAGGCTGAAGCAGCCCCTGCCTAACAATAAATTAAAAAAATAAAGGAATATGAGAATTCTGTTGGTGTTTTAGATATTGTCAAATAATAAATTGAAATGGTAGAAAGTTGAATTTAAGTTAGGAGATTCTTCTTCGCTTTGCCCAACATAGTCGGATAAGCTCATCAGAATGATAGTTATTTGAAGCTGACCAGGATTAAATTAGATGGAGTTGTTTTCTCGAACATGTTTTATTATGTGAGAGATCTCATAACCTTAATTCTGGGATTTCTCACACTCACCCCGCTTTCCTACCTACATGTAGGCTCGGTTCGAAATGACAATACTTTTGAACGTTTCTACGTTTGGCTTTTCTCTTTTGCCTTTTTAATTTTGCCTTTTGACTTTTCCTTTTTCACTTCTGCCTTTTCCCTTTCCGCTGACTAAAGCCAGCGGCCACATAGAATTCAATATTATTATTTGTTGTTAAATATTGTATTTTCGAAAATCATTGCCAAAACAACAACAAGTGCACAACCGATAAAGTTAAACCAGAGATAAGGAATATCTGTGAATAAAAAGAAAACTATTACAGCTATTTCAGCAATTATTGCCGCCACAAATACTGAATTCCCTCCTACTTTCTTTACATAGAAAGCTACAAGAAATAACCCCAAGATTGTTCCATAAAATAATGATCCTAAAATATTTACTGCCTCTATTAATGAGCCAAGACTATTTGCGAACAATGCAAAGAAAATTGCAAATCCGCCCCAGAAAATTGTGGAGACCTTTGATGCAATTAAATAATGTTTCTCAGAACCGTCCTTTTTTATCATTCTTTTATAAATATCCATCACAGAAGTTGAAGCTAACGCATTCAACTCAGCTGAGGTTGACGACATTGATGCAGATAATATTGCAGCAAGTACAAGTCCGATTAAACCTGTTGGAAGAAATCCAAGTACAAAACTCAGAAAAATAAAATTAGTATCATTACCGTCACTTGAGGGATTATTTTCTTTTATTAATCCAATGGCTTCATCTCTAACTTTATTTGCTCTTTCGTTCTCTTCATGTATTTTTTGTTTAGTTAAATCTATTTCAGACTCATTATCTTGATCAATAGCGGAAATTAAACTATTTATTGATTCAAGTTTTGTTTCATGAATATCTGCATATTCTTCTTGAAGTTGATTATATTGCTCCGAGTAGTGGCTGTTAGCAATGTTTTTGGTTTCTACGGGATTAAAATATAATGGCGGAGCAACAAACTGGTAAAATACAAAAACCATCGCCCCAATTAATAAAATGAAAAATTGCATGGGAACCTTAATCATACCATTTAAAAGCAAACCCATTCTGCTTTGTGTAACCGAACTGCCTGATAAATACCTTTGCACTTGTGATTGATCCGTTCCGAAATATGAAAGTGCGAGAAACGTTCCCCCAATGAGACCGGACCAAAAAGTATATCGATCACTTAAATTAAACGAAAAATCAATAGTGTTAAGCTTCCCCATTTTACCTGCAATATGCATAGCATCACCAACACCAATATTCTCCGGTAATAATTTAAAAATCATGAAAGTGGCTGAAAGCATTCCGAAGAAAATAACGGTCATTTGAAGCATATGTGTTTTGTTTACTGCTTTTGTTCCCCCTGAAGCAGTATATATTATAACAAGAACACCAATTACCAAAATAGTCCAATTAAGCGACCAACCTAGAATTGCTGAGATAATTAATGCGGGTGCAAAAATTGTAAACCCCGCAGCGAGGCCTCTCTGAATAAGAAATAAAAAACTTCCCAGAGCTCTATTTTTAAGATCAAACCTAGTTTCCAAATATTCGTAAGCAGTAAAAACATTGAGTTTATGATATAACGGTACTGCAGTAACAGATAGAATTATCATTGCAATCGGCAACCCAATATAAAATTGAACGAATCGCATTCCATCAATATATGCTTGCCCGGGTGTAGAAAGGAATGTAATTGCACTGGCCTGTGTGGCCATTATAGAAAGAGCTACCGTATACCACGGTGTTGATTTATTTGCAAGGAGAAATTCTTTAACATTTTTACTTCCTCTACTTTTCCATGTGCCATATGCAACAATAAAAAGCAGAAATCCGCACATTACAATCCAGTCAATATTACTCATTCAAAAATCCTTCGGAAGGTAAAAAAAATAAGCAGCCATCCTACAAGATTTATCATAACAGCCCAGTAAAGATTCGACCACTTTTTTAAAATCGGGGGTGACTCGGATTGAGTATTATCATTTTTCATTTTTTACCTTTTGCTGAAATCATATTTGCAAATAGTCTGTACGCACCGGGAACACCTGCAGGCAATTGTCTGAACCATGAATAGGCTGTAAAAATAAAAGCACCTTTACCATAGTTTGTGTAAAGCAATCCGCCCAATTTAGAAGGTTCTCCTTCATCGCTTCCTGCTAAAAGCGGGTATAATTTTCCCTGCCAGCTTTCTGCAAAATAAAGTCCTCTTTCTTGTACCCAATTATTAAAATCGTCCGATGTAATTTTATTAGGATAATTAAATATTTGATGATCGGGAACAAGTATATCAATCTTAGCGGTTTCTTCAGCTATTCTATCACTTCCGGTTGCATTAAATGGATATGGTCCTATTTGATCAACTTGAATACCAAATCTGGTATTGTGCTGAACAATCCAAGTCCCTCCATTTTCCATAAATTCAATAAGTCTTTTTTGTTGTCTTCCCAGTTCCTTCCTGGTATTAAATGCTCTTATTCCGCAGATAATTACATCATACTGAGTCAAATCCTTTTTATCTAAATCTTCATCGGTAAGTAGATCCAGATCATACCCAAGCTGTGTTAAGGAGAGTGGAATATCATCCCCGGAACCCATAATATATCCAATTTTTTTCGGTTCAATTTCAATATTCAATTTTATTAAATCCGCTGTAACCGGTTTTAATACCGTCTGAAGCGGAACATGAGAATATTCTATTTCTACTAATTCATTTGTATAAGATTTCCCAAACATTTCTGCTTTTACTTTTACTTCGGCACTTTTTGCATTTTTATTTGGACTTACGCTAAATACAAAACTCCTCTGATCCCCTTTGTCACTTATTTGGAACTCGTAATTCTTTGGCTCCGCCTTCCAGCCCTCCGGAAGATCCAACATAATTTTTCCCTCTGCCGAATCTATCTTTGATACTAAATTCACTTTTATTTCGTGAGTTGTACCGTTTGGGAAAACATATGTTGGTTGATCAATAGAAATGCTCAGGTCGGGTCTTACGATAAACGGTCTTATCTGTTCACCCTTTACGGCATCTGTCCACTTATAAACCGTAGGGACTTCATATGTAAATGATTGTCCCTCAATATTTAAGACAAAGGTAGTATGAATATCATGATTATTTTCTGCCAAACCAATATAATTGGGATTATTTATTGTGAATATTTTGCCATCGTGAGCTTCTCTAAGCCAAAATGGTTGGGTGTATTTATAATCATCCGGTATTTTAATTGTTTGTTTATCTGTAAATCTTTTATTTAATTCTAATTTTTTATTTACAACATGGGGAGAAGATGATAAAGTGGTACTTATTTTATTCACCGTAATTGGAATTTCTGACCTGCTAACAATCATACTCCTTACATCTATTTCTTCACCTAAAGATACTTCAGGCTCCCAAGCAATTGATTCCATCCAAACACCACTGCACATTTTCACTAATTCGGCAATTTCTTTCTTTTTCACAGAAGCCCAATATTCATCTTCAATCGAATCTATCATTTTATAAATTCTTACTAAATCAGGTATCAGTTTAGAAGGATTGTGCTCATCATATTTGTTTATTAATCTATCAAGCTCACTATCAATTTCCTTTCCACCTTTCACTCTATTCCAAGAAATATCGATATCGTCAAATAAATCGGTTTTAGCGGAATCACCGGCAAAATAATCAAATTGCACTAATTGAGAACCTCTGGAAGGACTTACCCCAAAACCCTGACTTTTATGCATGGAACGGCTTTCAGCAGAGATTTCATTATAAGATTTTCCAACTATAGGATTAAACTCACCAATATCTACGGCTAAAGCTTTCGATGTGGGTCTAAATGTATTCCAATATAATCTTTTTGTTTGCCAAGTCCCTAAAGTTTTTAATTGTTCAGGAAATTTATTGGGATCTGCAGCTGCATAAAAACCTTCTTCAGCCAAAATAGCAGAGGTTAAATGTTGACCGTGGCCGCCTTGTGTTTTGCTAAACCTGGTTAAAATAATATCAGGTCTAAATTCCCTAATTACCTTAACTACATCTCTTAATAATAACTCCCTATCCCAATTTCTTAAGGTTTCCCCGGCAGATTTTGAGTATCCAAAATCAATGGCCCGGGTAAAAAATTGTTCAGCACCATCTATTCTTCTTGCGGATAATAATTCTTGAGTACGGATCACACCAAGAAGATCACCTTTTTCATTACCTAATAAGTTTTGCCCGCCATCACCTCTCGTTAATGAGAGATAAGCTGTTCTTGCTAATTTACCTTGAGACATATATGTAAGAACCGCAGTGTTCTCGTCATCGGGATGAGCGGCTATATATAATACGCTGCCAAGTACTTTCAGTTTATTGAGTGCAAGAATAATATCTGTACTTGAATAAGATTTTTGTTGGGAATTTATATTTTGGAAAAAGGAAATTGCAATAAGTACAATTAAATAATATTTAGAAAGAGATTTATAATTAAGCAATAATTTCTCCATAAGTGGTTAGTGGAAATTTATTTTAGAAGAATAAGCGGAAGTTAGGCAATAAGTCCAACCTCCGCAATTCAATAATCCTACTATAAGCCTTTTATGATTGTTTCTATTCTTGCTTTTTGTAGGGCAGGTGCCTTATCATAAGCAGTTCCATAATTTTCTTTTGCACCATCTTTGTCACCATTATTATTTAGGGCTTCACCTAAGCTATCATAAACATTCCATGCATCCGGATGTCTTTTAATATTTAGTTTAAATATATCAATTGCTTCCGGTAATCTGTTTTGATTCATTAGCTGGTAACCATAAGCATTTAATTCTGCTTCTGTAGAGTTGCCAATAGAAGCTTCCATTATTTTGTCACCTTCTTCTTTGTTGCCTTTCGCAGTTAATAACCCGGCTTTTACAGAATTATTATTAAAATTGTTTCCGCCATTCATGCCTAGCGCTTTATCAACCCATACCATTGCCTCATCCATATTGATATTATTATTCATACAATACCTGGCGGCAGCACCCCATGCAGCTTGGTTAAATCCTTGAAGTCCGGTTAATTCTTTTCTATATGTATCCAACGCAACTTCATGCTGGTCAAATTCAACACTCATAGGAACTTTTACCTCTCCCCAATGGAGATATAAATCTGCAGATCCTAGCGCTAAATTTTCAAAATCGAATGTTAACCATTCTTTGAATTCGGCTTTTGCTGGTTTCACTTTTATTCTAAGAACATCGTTGGATGGTTCGTAAAAGAAACTTCCCCATGCATCAATATCTTTATTAAAGATTAAAGTCCATTCTTCCTCTTGAACAAGAGCATGCAGACTATATATCCCGGCTTTAATTTCCGAACCATTAATTTTTGCATCATGACTTAAAGAAACTGTAGTATTTTCATTAGCTCCCGTTCTCCAGGGCATAGGTTTACCATTTCCAAACGCATTTGGCGCTAATCCGTAAGGAACTAATTGTCCCCAAATATCTCTCCCTTTAGCTCCTGGCCTGCTATATTCTACATCTATAGAAGCAAACCCAATATTTTGTGAAATTTTTGCTGAGGGACTAACACGGACAAATGATAAATTAGCTTGTCCAAAAGTAACACCAACAAAAAGGAATAAAATTGCTACCGATTTAATTAAAATAGCTTTTTTTGATCTCATAGATACCTCTCTTTTTTGATGAGTGAATATAAATTAATAAAATTTTGTGAAAATAGGATTATTTATCTGCTTAGAATATTTTTTTAGACGTCAACAATTCAGATTTGTTCAAAAAATTAAGGGTAATAAAAATCCTCTAAAAATAAAATTTGATGAATTGAATTTATGCATAATAATACATCCAATTGTATTTAATAACCATATTAAGCTATGGTACTGAATTTTTATACAAATTAGACTTGACAATTATCATTCATCCGTATTATATTGCCCTCAGTGAAAAATTCAACTATACATACCGACTATAAAAATCTACCAATTTACCTCGTAGATTTACGTAATAATTCACCTCGCCCCTTTTAGGGGTATACTATAACATATCGTAAAAAATAATTATCCATTTTAAAAACACACAGGTTTAAAAAATGATATCTGTTGCCATCATCGGTGGATCAGGTTACACCGGAAAATATATTGTAAAATTTTGCAATAATCATCCTTTCATAAATGATTTTGAAATCTATGCTAATAAAAGTGCAGATAAATCAATTCATGAAGTATTTCCCGAACTTGTCTGCGAAGTAGAAGATAAAGTTATTAGAAGTACTAAAAATTTAGAATATCACCATGATGTTTATTTTTTGGCACTTCCACATGGAGAGTCTCTAAACTTTGTTCCCAAACTAATTGAAAACGATAAAATTGTAATCGATTTGGGAGCTGATTACAGGCTGGATGATTATCAAAATTTTATGCAAACCTATAATTTGAATCATTCCCACCCAAATTTATTGAAGGAAAAAAATTATGGATTAGCTGAGTTTAATGATAAGTATTCTTATAACCTTATTGCCAATCCAGGCTGTTATCCAACCGCGGCATTATTATCTATAATACCAATAGTTAAGAATTATTCAAATTCTATACAAAACATTTCAACTATTGCATATTCCGGTTTGAGTGGTGCAGGTAAAAAAGTTGCACAAGATATGCTCTTTGCAGAAAATTACAATAGTGTAAAAGCCTATAATATTGGGACACATAGACACGAAGCTGAAATATCTCAAGAGATTAATAAATTCGGGATTGAAATTGATTATTCATTAACAACACACCTGTTACCAATATTTAGCGGAATATATTCAACTACTATAATCCACCTTTCCGATGAAGTATTTGAAAATGAAATTAAAGCTTCTTTTAATCAACATTTTGAAGACTCAGCTTTTATAAGGTTAAGGGAAAATCCTCCTGAGTTAAAATGGGCTATTGGTACAAATTACTGCGATATAAATGTAAAATGTCTTGGTAAGAAAATTATCGTAACTGCTGCAATTGATAATCTAATTAAAGGTGCGGCGGGACAGGCAATTCAAAACATGAATAAATTATTTGGCTGGAAAGAGTATTTAGGAATTAATAGTTATAAGGAAGAACTTGAAAATGTCTAATTCATCATTGATAGAAACAACAGCAAGGTATACATACATAGAAAACGGATCTGTTACTTCTGTTAAAGGAATAAAAGCATCTGGGATTTATTGCGGATTGAAAAGAAAAAATAAAGATTTGGCACTTATTTATTCAGATGCACCGGCTGTTTCCGCAGGAACTTATACAACAAATAAGGCAGCTGCACCTCCTGTAATTATCTCGAAGAATATTACGGAGAAGAATCAAAAAGTTAAAGCAATAATAGTGAATTCGGGAAATGCAAATGCCTGTACCGGAGTTGAAGGGCATCTTGATGCATTGGAGATTCAAAATAAATGTGCAGAATCACTGGATCTTTCTAATTCAGAAATTCTTATTAGTTCTACCGGGGTTATTGGTGAAAGGTTGAATGTATCTGCAATAACAAAATCTCTTGAGAATCTTAAAAATGATTTATCTCCAAGCGGGGGTTTGAATGCTGCAGAAGCAATAATGACAACTGATACCATTCCCAAATCATTTGCACTAACGGTTCAACTTTCCAATGGGGAAATAACAATTGGCGGAATTGCTAAAGGTAGTGGGATGATAATGCCAAATATGGCTACCATGCTTGGGTTTGTTACCACAGACGCTAAAATAAATAAAGACTTATTACAGTCAGCACTTACTGAAGCTGTAAATGATTCTTACAACAAAATATCAGTAGATGGTGAGACAAGTACAAACGATATGGTTTTAATGTTAGCTAATGAGTTGAGTAATGTAGAAATTGCGGAAAACTCGGAAGACTATTCGATTTTTGTATCAGCACTAAAAGATTTATCCATAAAAATGGCTAAATCAATTGTTTTTGATGGTGAAGGCGCTACAAAATTTATTACCATTAATATCAATAATGCTGCTTCTGAAGAAGATGCAAATCTTATTGCGAAATCATTAGCTAACTCTCCCCTTGTAAAAACAGCAATAAATGGCGGTGATCCAAATTGGGGAAGAATAATTTCAGCAGCAAGCAGTTGTGGGGCGGAAATCATTCCGGAAAACACATCACTATATTTTAATGATTTGCCTTTGCTTCAGCCTGGTTACAAAACTGATTTTAAAGAAGAAGATGCTGCTAAAATATTAGCAAAAAAAAATATTGTAATTACGCTCGACCTAAATATTGCTGATTCCAATACAACATGGTGGACATGTGATTACTCTGAAGAATATATAAAAATAAACGCTCATTATAGAACATAACGAGAATACTTATGGAACTGGCAATAATAAAAATAAGTGGAAAATCATTAGAAGATTTTACAACCGGAGAAACTGGAATTAATCTCATAAAAGGTTTACAAAAAAAATATTCATCTGTGATTCTAATTCATGGTGGAGGAAAGATAATTTCCGAGTGGTCAAAAAGACTGGGCATCCAACCTAATTTTTATGAAGGTCAGAGAATTACATGCAAAGAAAGTATGGAAATTACTGCTGCTGTTCAGGGTGGACTTATTAATAGTAAACTGACGGCTTATCTTCATACATACAGAATAAAAGCAATTGGATTAAACGGAATTGATATGGACTCATTTGAAGCTGAATATATAAATGATAAACTAGGCTTTGTAGGAAATCCGGTCGCAGTATCTGATTCAAAATGGATTAAAGATTTACTGGGAAACAATATTGTCCCGGTTTTCTCAAGTATTTGCAGAGATAGAAACGGAAATTTAATGAATGTAAATGCCGATCTTTTTGCCGGAGCAATAGCAAAATTACTCAAAGCGGATTCGGTTTACTTTCTCTCGGATACCGAAGGAGTAAAACTTAAAGGTGAATTCCAAAATTCGCTATCAATCGATGATTTACATACCGGACTTACATCAGGTGAAATTACTGATGGAATGATACCCAAAATTAATACGTGCATTAACTTATTAACAAATGGTATTTCGAACATATGGATTGGGAATGAATTAAAACATCATGAATATAATCTTAAAGGAACATGGATTGGAAACAACTAATAATAAATTTCATGTAAATACTTATAATAGATTTAATATAGAATTTACTCACGGCGATGGTGTTTATTTATTTGATAAAGATGGAAACAAATACCTAGATTTCTTAAGTGGAATTGCAGTTACCGGACTCGGTCATAATCATAAAAGCTTGGTAAACGTTGCAAAAAACCAAGTTGGAAACCTCTGGCATGTTTCCAACTTATTTGAATCAACGCCTCAAGAAAATCTAGCAAAAAAACTTTCTGAAAGATCAGGCTTATCAAAGGTATTCTTTTGTAATTCCGGTACTGAAGCAAACGAAGCGGCAATTAAATTTGCACGAAAATACGGGAATGGCAAATCAACAATAATTGTAGCAAATGGTGGATTTCATGGAAGAACAATGGGAAGTCTTTCCGCTTCAGCACAAGAAAAATTATGGGAAGGTTTTTATCCATTGACACCGGGATTTAAAAGTGTTCCTTTTAATGATATTGATGCAATAAAAAATGTTATTGATGAAAAAACGGTCGCAATAATGGTTGAACCTATTCAGGGTGAAAGCGGAATTGTGATTCCGGATAAGTCATACCTAAATGAAATAAGAGAAATATGTAATAATAACAATTTATTAATGATTGTAGATGAAATTCAAACCGGTTTTGGCAGAACCGGAAAATTTTTCGCTTTTCAGCATAATAATATTATCCCTGATATTGTTACTCTGGCAAAAGGTATTGCAAATGGCCTGCCGTTAGGAGCGGTAATTGTTTCTGATAAAGTTGCAAATGTAATAAAACCAGGTTCCCATGGATCCACTTTTGGTGGTAATCCAATTTCTATAGTTGTAGCAAATAAAGTGATCGACATAATTTCAGATCAATTTATTGATAATGTAAAAGCACTTGGATTACTATTAGAAAAATATATAGAAAAAGAAAAGATAGAAGATATTTTAGAAATAAGATGTAAGGGGTTAATGGTAGGATTAAAAATTGATCCCGCTATTGATGTAAAATTGCTCGCAAAAGAACTAATTAATGAAAAAATAGTAGTTGGCACGGCTGGAAATAATGTATTGAGGTTATTACCACCATTAATTATAACCGAAAAACATATTCAGCATTTTGTGTATATTTTGAAGGTTTTATTTAAAAAAATGAATATTTCAACAAAAGTGAGTTAGTTATGTCATCAAAATTAGTCCGGCAAAACAAAATTAAAAGAATTTTATCAGATAGGATCATTTCAAATCAAGAGCAAATTCTAAAACTTTTAATTAATGAAGGAGTAACAATTACTCAAGCTACATTAAGCAGAGATTTTGCTGATTTGGGAGTAATTAGAACATTCACAAATCTGGGTGTTCAATATGTATTAAGTAGTACTGATTATGGAAAAGAAATAGCAAAATTAGTCGGTCTAGAGATTCTGAACATTGCAAATAATGAAAATATGATTGTATTGAGAACTTTAGCCGGAAGAGCCCAGGGTGTTGCACATTATATTGACAGATTAAATAGAGAAGAAATTTTAGGAACCATTGGTGGTGATGATACCGTATTAATAATACCAAATAAAATTGAAAAAATTGATAAGGTCTTGGAAATTCTAAAAGATCTTATCTCAGATAATTATCATAGATGAGGAAATAATGGAAAAAAATAAGATTGTAGTCGCCTACTCAGGAGGCTTGGATACCAGCGTAATGGTAAAATGGCTTAGTGAAAAGTACGATGCCGAAATTATTACAGTAACTGGAAATTTGGGTCAAAAATCCGAAATCGTAAATATTGAAGAAAAAGCAAAGAATACAGGTGCATCAAAATCCTACGTTGTTAATCTTCAAAAAGAATTTATTGATGAATATGCCTGGAAAGCACTAAAAGCCGGTGCTTTATATGAAGGAGAATATCCATTGGCAACTGCAATAGGCCGTCCGTTACTAGCTAAAATAATGGTTGAAATAGCTGAAAAAGAAAATGCTAATATGGTAGCTCACGGCTGCACGGGAAAAGGCAATGATCAAGTTAGATTTGAAGTAGGTATGAAAACACTGAATCCCGACTTACAGATTATTGCACCTTTGAGAAGTTGGGAATTTAAGAGCAGAGAAGATGAAATAATTTATGCTCAAGAGAATAATATTCCTATATCGGTAAATTTGGAAAAGCCATACTCTATTGATGAAAATCTTTGGGGAGTTGCTACCGAATGCGGAGAACTGGAAGATACTTCACTTGTTCCTCCGGAAGATGCTCATCAAATTACAACTAATCCGAAAGATGCCCCGGATAATTCAGAAACAATTAAAATTACTTTTAAGAAGGGTATTCCTATTGCATTGGACGGTGTTGAAATGCCAGGACATCAAATTGTAAGCACACTTAATGATATTGGTGGAAAACATGGAGTCGGCAGATTTGATATTATTGAAAACAGAGTTGTTGGAATAAAATCCAGAGAAGTTTATGAAGCTCCGGCTGCAAAAATTCTTCACGAAGCACATATTCAATTGGAGAAATTGACTTTGGATAAGGATACATGGAGATATAAACAAAATGCCTCAAATACCTATGCCAACCTAATTTATGACGGATTTTGGTTCTCCCCGCTTTTTGAAAGCCTTACGGCATTTTTTGATTCCGTTCAGGAAGTCGTGAGTGGAGATATAACATTAGAATTATATAAAGGAAATATTAAAACTATCTCGAGAGTATCGGAAAATAGTTTGTACAGTGAAGAACTTGCTACCTACACAGAAGAAGATGCTTTTAATCATCAAGATGCGGAAGGATTTATTAATATTACCAGTCTTCCTCATGAGGTAATTACAAAACACACTAAAAAAATTGATAAGGTAATAAATTAATATGCTTTGGGGTTCTAGATTCGAGAAAAAATTTGATACCGCGGCACTGGATTTTACTTCTTCCCTTTCGTTTGATATACATTTAATCGAATATGATATCAAAGTAAGCAAAGCACATGCAAACATGTTGAGTAAAATTGAAATTTTAACGGTTCAAGAAAACGAACAAATTCAGCAAGGTCTTGATATTATTCTTTTTAAGTATAAAGATGGCACATGGATTCCGGATATATCAAAGTATGAAGATATTCACTCGGCAATTGAAGAAGAACTGACAAAAGTAATTGGGGATACGGGGAAAAAGTTACATACTGGAAGAAGTAGAAATGATCAGGTAATTACTGATGTAAGACTTTGGATTAAAAATTCTAGTGATCTTCTTATTAAAAGTATAAATCAGCTTCAAAAGAGTTTAATCACTTTAGCAGAACCTCATATTCGAACCTTAATGCCGGGATACACTCATTTACAAAGAGCCCAACCAATTTCTCTAGCTTTCCATCTACTAGCTTATGTTGAAATGCTTGAGAGAGATAAAAAAAGATTCCTATTTAGTTTTATAGAAGCTGATGAATGCATATTAGGGTCCGGTGCACTAGCCGGATCCACAATTAAATTGGACCGAGAAATGGTATCCAAGGAACTAGAATTTTCATCCATATCTCAGAACGCTCTCGATTCGGTTTCCGATAGAGATTTTATTTTAGATTTTCTAAATGCATGTAATCTAACAAGTATGCACTTGAGCAGATTAAGTGAAGAATTAATTCTCTGGACAAGTTATGAATGGAATTTTGTAAAACTTGGGGATCAGTTTACAACAGGTTCTTCATTAATGCCGCAAAAAAAGAACCCGGATATTCCTGAATTAATTAGAGGAAAAACCGGACGGATTTTTGGTAACTATTTATCTCTTCTTACTGTTCTCAAATCACTTCCTTTAAGTTATAACAGAGATTTGCAGGAAGATAAGGAAGGAATGTTTGATTCTTTCAATACTGTAAATAACTCACTAATTATGATGTCGGCACTAATTGATAGTATTGAAGTAAAGAAGGAAAGATATATTGAAGAAATTGACGGAAGTTTTATGCTTGCCACGGACTTAGCTGATTATCTTGTAACCAAAGGTATTGCTTTTAGAGAAGCACACAATATCTTGGGTCAAATTGTAAAATTTGCAACAGATGAAAACAAAAAACTAAATCAGCTTAGCCTGAAAGAATATAAAAATTTTAGCAGTGTTTTTGAAGAAGATGTATTTAAATATATTTCTGCTGAACATTGCCTTGAAAACAAAAAAACAGACGGTTCACCAAATCCGGAAATGGTTGAAAAATCGATTGAAGACTGGAAAGAGAAGTTTGATGGGAAATAATTAACATCTTATCAATATTCAATCACAAATTGACGTTCTCCTGTTTTAGCACTTCTTATTGCTGCATCCAAAATTTGCATCACAATTATATTATTTTCAAGTGAAGAGAGATCGTACCTATCCATTGTTATTTCATTTCTTATTAAAGAAGTAAAAAATACAAATGGATCTGTGTAAGGTTTATTTCTTTGTTTTAAATTTATTTTCTTCTCTTTTTTATCACCCTTGTATCTTGTTCTCATATCTGATTTATTATCTGCAATCACATATCCGGTATTCCCGTAAATTTCAATATCTTTTCTACTGAATGGCCAATTCCACGATGCTTGAATAATGCCTTGCATTTTAGGGTATTCTAAAATTATTGTAGCCTCATCATCAACATTAGGATAAATATCAGGTTTTATCTGCTGAGTTAAAGCAGTGACAGAAATGGGCTTTTCACCTTTAGTAAGCCAGGTAATTAAGTTAGCTCCATAACATCCAAAATCAATAATTGCTCCACCACCATTAAGAACCGGGTCCGTCAACCAATCCAGAAATTCTTTATTTACGCCAATTTCTTTTGGTCCTTCATGTCCGTCATGAATCACAATTTTTCTAAGATCTCCAATCTTTTTTTCGTTATGAACAATATCATAAGCCTTATGGTTCGTACTATACCATGTTGTTTCATAATTTGTTATCAGGTGGATATTATTATCTTCAGCTAATTTTTTCATTTTTTTGGCATGTTCTAAGTTTACTGCTAACGGTTTTTCTACCATAACGTGTATACCAAGTGGGGCGCATGTCTCAACTATTCCCAAATGATCGAAAATTGGGCCAAATGCTGTAACAGCTTCAGGAGTTCTTGCTTCAATCATATCTTCCATATTATTAAACAATAAATCAGAGTTCAAGCCGTAATAATTTAAATATCGATTCGCTAATGAAGTATCCGGTTCAACTATCCCTACAATTTCAAAATCTCCAACATTTGCTCTTCCAAGAATCCAATGAACATGACTGTGTGATAGTCCTATTATTCCTATTTTAACTGGATTTTTATCCATTGCCTCTATATTAATAATTGATAGTATTAAAAATACGATTAGTGCAGTTTGTTTAACCATTTTTATATTACCTAATTAAATTCGGTATTAAAGTAATAATATAATTTATTTAATAGAGATGCAGAACAAATAGTAGATAAAAAAAAGCCGCTATTAAGCGGCTTTCTTAGAATAGTATAAAATAATTTATTTTACTAAATTTAATTTTATTGAATGAACGAAGCTGCCGGTAGTTATTCTGGCAAAATAAATTCCTGAGCTAACTTTTTCACCTCTGCTATTTTTACCGGTCCAGGTTGATTCATAAGAACCGGCACTCATAAATTCAGAATCAATTAAAGAATTTACCAATTTACCTCTAATATCATAAACCTCTAATCTAACTTTTTCATTTTTCGGTAATGAAAACTGAATATTAGTTGCAGGGTTAAATGGATTTGGATAAGCATTTTCTAATTTGTATTCAGATGGAGTAGAATTTGAAATTGTTGCTACGGATGTATAAGCACCTGAATGTACGGGATCGGTATTATGACAAGGTGCACATTCCATATGTGTCATTACATTAAATGATGCAGCCGAACCATGACAACCGATACAGGTTGCATTACTTTCCGGGTCTGTAAATGTTGAAGCAAATGTTTCAGCAAAATGAGCATTTAAAACTTCAGCAGTTTTGGCAGCCAAATCACCGGCTAGTCTTGCACATCTTTCTTTTCTTTCAATATCTCCTACTTTTTTATCAGCTTCCAAACACCATTGACTAACCGAGGCATGGCAAAGTGGACTACCTGAAATGTTTTGAACTATGTCTCCTGTATAATTTTGAATTTCATATGTTGCTGCATTAGCAGCAGTTGAAGGCAACTCTGATGCGGTTGCATAACCCCATATTTCATTTATTAAAGCGCCTGAAGGACCCTTTTCAGTAACTAAGCTTACAAGTGCAGCAGCTCCATTTAATGCACCGCATATAGAACCCCATCCAACTCCGCCACCTCTTCCAAACAGCATAATTTCAATTGGAAAAGTATTCCAAGGATCACCTACAGCATCCTTAAGGGCTTCTACTAATCCGCCGAAAACTCCGGCACAACAGTCTTTATCACTATAATATAAAGTATGTGCCTTAACTCTTGCAACTTCAGGATCTAATGTTGCATAAGGATAGGGCCACTCAAAAGCGTTTGTGTTAGCTAAAACTTTTCCGCCTGCAAGCGTATTTAATCCGGCAATACCGGCAACAGCTCCTACAGCAAATTTAGAAGTATTTGATAAAAATTCTTTACGTGAAATGCCTTTTTGTTCCATCGTATTTAACCTTGTGTTAGTTTTGCAATGACTGATTTAATGAATCATTAATGTTTTTATAAATTATATTATTTGGATCTTCAGCAAGAAGTTTATTGAAATATTTCCTTGAGGTTAGGATATCACAGTAAAGCCATAAAATTCCTAAGGAAATGTTTTTTTCAGTTTCATTTGTATTTGGGGGGAATTGCTCCAATTCCTGAATCATTTGTTTGCACGGACAGTCATCAGAATTAAAATCACTATTAATGACTATTTCTATTTTTTCTGAAATTAAGGATGCAAAAAGTTTTAAGGCTAATTTGATCTGGTTATTTTGCAGATAGCAGATAACCAACTTCTTTTTAATTTTTAAATTCGTGGGATCAAAAAGAAGAGTTTTTTCATAATGATTTGTAGCTTCCTTATAACGACGAGCTAAAAAATATTGATTTCCAAGCATTTCGTTCATAATAAACTACAATCAATGGATATGCCAAGAAAAAAAGGCCCTAAATGAACTCAAATCAAACAATTTCAAATGTTTATTGCAACAAATTGCAACAACTTTTTTTTTTGGTTAAAATGAGTATTAGGATAGGTATGAAATGGCATAAATTTGCTAATTATTATTTATTTTTTTTAGCCTTCTATGTATTGTACTTCGATTTACACCTAAAATATTAGCAACTTTTGATTTACACCAATTATTTTGTCGTAATAGGGAAAGAAGTGTTTCAGTTTTCTCATCCGTTTCAATTTCTTGAAACATTTTTTTATCTTCACATTTTTTTTCACCTCTAATATGAGGAGGTAATGAACAGGAACATAAATAATCATTTCTTTTTGAACGGGCAAATGAATATTCAATACAATTTTCCAATTCCCTTACATTCCCCGGCCACTCATAATTTAAGAAAAGATCCATTGAATCGGCATCGGCATGGTCAATATCTTTTTTATATTTTTGAGCATATTTATTAATAAAAAAATTAACAAGGGATGGAATATCTTCTTTTCTTTCTCTGAGCGATGAAACATGTATAGGAACAACATTTAAACGATAATATAAATCTTCTCTAAAATTACCCTTTCTTATTTCTTTTTCAATATTTCTATTTGTAGCAGCTATTATTCTTATATCCGTATAGCGCGTTTTTGTTTCACCCAAACGTTCAAATGTTCCATCTTGTAAAACCCGCAGCAATTGCGCTTGCATTTCAATTGGTATTTCAGCAATCTCATCCAAAAATATTGTTCCGCCATTAGCAAATTCGAATCTTCCGATTCTATCTTGACTTGCACCTGTAAAGGCCCCCCGGGTATGCCCAAATAATTCACTTGCCAATAAATTGTCCGGCAAGACGGCACAATTAACTTTAACAAATGGTTTATTTGATCTATTGCTAGTTCCTTGGATGGCATTAGCAACTAATTCTTTCCCAACCCCGGTTTCTCCGGTAATAATTACGGAAACGAAACTATCGGATATTTCATTTATTAAACAATAGATATCCAACATTGATTTGGATTTGCCGATTATTCCAAAAAAATGTTCTGAGTTTTTGTAATAATTTTTTGAACCAAATTTATTATTTTTTTTGAAACTTATTATTCCACCAATCGGATTTTCGAAAGTGTCTTTAAGTAATGAAGCATTTAAGAGAATTGGAACTAAATTACCGTGACTGTCTTCTATCGAGGACTCAAGATCAACTACATTTTTATCCGTATGTAAAATTTCCGTAATAGGGCAGCCAATTTTACATCTTTCCGATTTGCATAATGCAGTACAGACTTTACCTAAAACATCTTCGGATTTTTTCTTAGTAATTCGGTAACCTTCTTTATTAACGAATCTAATTTTAAATTCTTTGTCAATTACATAAACACCTTCAGGCAGAGAATCTAAAATTTTTATACTATGTTCATCAATAAATGAATTCATACTACTTTAACATATTCATAATTTCTTTAAATACAAAAATCATCTCAATACCAATCTGTTCAAATCTTTCTCTGTATTTTTCTTCCTCTAATGTAGTACCATCAAACTCTTTCGGGTCTTCATACTTAATTGAAAATCTCTTTTCGGCTCCAAACACAACCGGACAATTTTTTTCGGCATGGGAGCAAGTCATAATAGCGGCAAAATCTTTTTGAGGATTAAAATTATCATTGTAAACTTTAGAAAAGCATTGCAACGGTTCTTTCTTTTCAGAAAAATGAACCAGGTAAATGGGATTATCCGATTCATTTTCTTGATCAATTTTAAAGCCGGCATTTCTTATAGCCCTTACGGATCTTGGGTTAAAAGCAGTAGCTTCGGTTCCTCCGGAAAAACAATGAATATTAGGGATTTCAAAATACTCAGATGCTGTTTGCGCCCAAATCTGACTCATATGACTTCTGCGTGAATTATGAGTGCAAATAAAATTTAAATTCACAATTTTGTCAGATCTTAACTTCTCAGAAATATACCTGGCAAAATCATTTAATAAATCTTTTCTTGCAGATGATATTTCATCAAATCGTTTTTCCAATTCTAGTATTTTAGTAGCTATATTTTGTATAATCATTTTTTTCTAAATTTGATATTGTTTTTCTGAACCTGCCTTTGCAGGCAGGCGAAGTGAAGAGTCTATATAATAAAGATATTTCGCTCATGCCTTCGGCAGATAAATTCGCTCAACCTGTCTACCGAAGGGTAGATATGAATCGATAAGATCTTTTTAACTTTTGTACCCTACAACTGTTATACTAAATATGCCAAAATCATTTTCTTTAAAGAGTTTAAATTCCTCTTCGTTTAAATATTCTTTTACCAACTCATCGGGTAATTGAATACGTTTACTTGTTTTAACTTCAACATCTGAAAATCCGGTTTTACTTATATATGATAAATAGTCATCTTTCTGTAAAGCACCTGATACACAACCGGCATACATTGAAGCAGATTGTTTTAATCCTTCCGGCAGTTCACCTAATAAAACTATGTCGGATACACAAAAATGTCCACCTGGTTTTAATATTCTATAAATTTCCATGAAAGCTTTTTCTTTATCCGGCACCAGGTTTAATACACAATTACTCACAACAACATCAGTAGAATTAATATCAAGCGGGATATTTTCAATTTCTCCAAATTTGAATTCAACATTACTAAAACCTAATTTCGCATTATTTTTATTGGCTTTTTCCAGCATTTCTTCAGTAAAATCAATACCGATAACTTTTCCTTCATTACCGACTAACGTACGGGCAACAAATACGTCATTTCCTGCACCTGAACCTAAATCTACAACAGTATCCCCTCTATTAATTCCTGCAAATTCAGTGGGCATTCCACAACCTAGATTTAAATCCGCATCAGCCACGTAGCCATCTAATTTAGAGTAATCATCATTAAAAACTGAATAGTCTATTTCCGATGAGCCACAGCAACCGGTAGGTTCACAACAACCGGTTGAACCATCATTTTTTTCCGATTGTTTTACTACTTCTGCATATTTATTTCTAACTACTTCTTTTATTTCTTCCGAAGATTTCATATCTCCTCCATTTATTAACAATTACAAATTTTACTAAATAAGTTATTTAACATTTTCTTTGCCGATCGGACAAGTTTATTATCCAAGCAATAACATGTTTTAGGTCCCTCTATTTCACCCTTAATTAATCCTACCCTTTTTAATTCCGCAAGATGTTGTGAAACAGTTGATTGAGAAAGCGGTAACTGATCAACTATATCCCCGGTCATACATAAATTGCTGTCAAAGAGGATATTTAAAATTCTAATTCGGGCAGGATGTGCAAGAGCTTTTGCTAGTTCTGATAATTCAATTTCATTTTCCGTAAACCCGGTTAATTTTGATTTTGCCATATTTATTTCCTTAATCGTATATCGTAAATATACGATTAATCAATTTAGAAGTCAAGGTTTTTTTAAGTATTAGATTTTACAATAGGTTACTAACAAACGTCAGGATTTTCAAAACCTGGTTCAGCTTCACCAAAATATTTTTTTTGGAAAAATAATGAGACTTTAACTAAAGAGATTAGAACAGGTACTTCAACCAGTGGACCAATAACTGCAGCAAAAGCTTCACCGGAATTAATACCAAAAACCGCTATAGCAACAGCAATAGCTAATTCAAAATTATTACTTGCAGCTGTGAAGGACAGAGTTGTTGTTTTGGAATAATCCGCCCCGATTTTTTTGCCCATGTAAAACGAAACAAAAAACATTATTACAAAGTAAATGGCAAGCGGAACCGCAATTCTAACAACATCAAACGGTATTTTCACTATGTATTCGCCTTTTAACGAAAACATTACAAATATTGTAAAGAGAAGAGCAACCAATGTAATAGGACTAATTTTAGGGATAAACTTGCTCTGATACCAATTTTTACTTTTAAATTTTAACAATAAAAATCTAGTTATCATTCCACCAAAAAACGGAATACCTAAATAAATTAGAACACTTTCAGCAATTTGCCCAATAGTTATGTCAACTTCAAAGCTCTGAAGTCCCAGCCAATTTGGTAGAACCGTTAAAAAAACGAAAGCATAAATAGAAAAAAACAGAACCTGGAATATTGAGTTAAATGCTACTAAACCTGCAGCATATTCCGTATCTCCCTTCGCTAATTCATTCCACACTATTACCATTGCTATGCATCTGGCGAGTCCAATTAGAATTAATCCTGCCATATAATGGGGATAATCTTGAAGAAACAATATTGCTAAAAGAAACATTAACAGCGGGCCAATTAACCAATTTTGAATTAATGACAAAGAAAGAATTTTTACGTTTCTAAATACATCCGGTAATTCTTCGTATTTAACTTTAGCTAATGGTGGATACATCATTAATATTAAGCCAATAGCGATTGGAATGTTTGTAGAACCGGATTGGAAAGAATTCCAAAATTCAACTATTCCCGGGAATATATAACCTGAAAAAACTCCAAGGAACATTGCCAGAAAAATCCAAAGTGTTAAATATCTATCTAAAAATTTTAATTTCGCTTCCATGTTAATTCGGTGTCTTACGATTTACAAATAACATCTCTATTTATTTTTTTTATTTTAATTTTATCTGCAATTATTATATCTTCGTTATCTATCCAAAAATCTAAAGAAGATAAAATTGAAATGATTCTTGGATCAGAAGGATTAGAATTAATTAAGTAATCCATCCACTTGCCATTCTTCTTCTCTAAAATAAATCCGGACTGTTTCAATACTTTTAAATGCTGTGAAACCGTTGAATTAGCCAAACCTAATAATTCGCGTATTTCACAAACACAGAGTACTTTGGATTGCAATGCCTTCAGTATTCTGAGGCGGTTAAAATCTGATAAAGCTTTAAATATTTTTGTTTTGTCTTGCATAATTCATTTCGTTATATAACGAAATATAAAACAAAGGATTGAATTATACAAAACATCTTTCAGAGTTGAAATAGTTGCGGGGTTAATTAAAAAGGTCAAGCAGTCTTTAGATAATGCTTTTAAATAATCAAAAATACCATTCAAGATCTAGTTTTATGTGACCATCTTTTCTAAATCCGTAGAAAAAGTCATCGGCGGGAATATTTGTAAATGCTCTTACTTCCAAAATTAACTTAAACGATTCCCCAATTCTTCTGCTTCCTTCTACAGTTATAAAAGTACTGCCAGTTCTATAATTTACTAAAGCGCCGGCCAGTAAATCCGTACTTTGCACGTCATTAAAAGCTAGACGTGTACCTGCGAAAATATGATTATTAAACGGATTCGGTGAAAAATAATTTTGATCTCTATCATCAAATAGATATTCAGCCAACAATCCAATATCCAAGCCAGTTTCACTTATATTATAAAACGTATATTCAAATCCACCTGTAACAGAAAAAAACTGTTTTGCTCTACTTCTTCTAACTATTGATTCCAACTTCCAAAGCCAGCCTTCTTCGGATGTATATTGTAAATCCAACCCGGCCTGGTGAATAATATCATAGATAGGAATAATTTTTGGATTTTGCGGAGCTTCAAAATTAAAGGAAAACCTTGGTTCGCGACTGGTACCATAAAAATATGAAACTCCAAAATCAATACTGCCAATTGTGTGAGAATATCTTGATGCAAAATCAATATGCTTATATTCAGCTTCCGTTTGATACACCGGGTTATCTTTATCAATTAAAAACGGAAATCTTAACCTGCCCTTTCTTCCTTGAAAAGTTCTTTCTCTAAATCCTGGAAGAATAAATAGATCCAGGGTTCCCCAGTCTTGGATAAGAGCAAAGTTAACCATTGGCTGACCTAATTTTTTTTCTCCATCTATACTTTCAACAAAATCCGTTTGATTAATAATATCTACCAAGTGTTGGGATTCGGTAACACCCCAGAATATTTGTCCGATTCCGGTTTTCAATTCCCAATCATTTGATGAATATGTCCAGAAAAGTTCTCTGATATCAAAATGTGTTCTATCTTCATCATATTGATCCAACCGGAAAAAAGGAACAAATAGAATACTCTGGTAACCACCGTCCCAATCATAGTATAACTCCGGTTTCATAGAAAGTGATAAAGAAGAACCATGCTGTTCATCTGAGAGTGGTGATTCAGGAAATAATCTTCCCTCAATAGCAATGTTGCCGGACAATTCTTGACCAAACAAATAAGGTGAAGCGAAAATCAAAATTAATACTAAAATCCTATAAAATGACATTAGCGAATATCCTTAATAAATCTTAAATAGCTATGATAAATTGGTTATGGAGCCGAAACACAATCTCGACTCCATATTTAATTATTTGTTTAAAAAAATTAGCGGGCTCTTTTCAGACTATTTTTATCAAAATCTCTATCGCTTAATCCATTTCCAAACTTATAATTCGAAAATTTCAAATCAGTACTTTTCCCTGTAATATGATTTACCATTTTCATCTCACTTTGTCTCCAAAACTTTCCTTTGTACGATTTGTATCCGGAACTCGTCAATGTTTTTAACAAGCTGCCTTTTCTATCATAAGAGTCTATTTTATGTTGTCTATATTCATCTTTATCATACCAAACAATTTGTTTACTGTAACCGGATTTGGGATCAACAGGATATCTTTCAATTACAACACAATCCATATCATCATAAATTTCTTCCATTAAATATTTGTATGTATACTTTTCTACTTCTTGCGATGCAATATCTTCAAAAGCAAATTCACTTCCCATAAACGGACCGGATTTGTTATTTGAAGAAATTCTTTTAACTCTTTTAAGCGCCGGTAAATATAACCACTGGTCATCCGGACCTTCGTTGTGAGTAAAAGAAAGAAATGCGGTTCCTTTAACATCCCTGGGTTCATCAAAGATTACCAATGATTTATCACCGTCACCCTCAACTTCTAATGTTCTATTTCTAATAGATCTAGTACTTTCTTGTCCGTTCTTATTTCTTAAAACCATTTTTAATTCAGCTTGAGAATCACCAAAACCGGTATCACGTTTATCAGCTTCAACTGCTATTTGTAATCCCTTCTCTTCAGGTGTTTGAGCTTGTGTAGTGGTAATAACTATAAAAAATAGTGATATAAATAATACCGTTTTCAATCTAAGGTTTATTACTTTCATTTAGTTCTCCTGTTTATTAAAATCATTTATTCACTTTTGCAAATGCCGGTTTGCCGGAAATTTTTGAAAATTTGCTTTTTACTAATGGTTTCCATGTTTCAAATTTTATTAGTAACGGTGGTAAGAAAATAAAATCCGCAACTAGAGCAATCACTATTGTTAATGACGTTAGTTTAGCCATATTGGAATTCATTGCAAAAGAAGAAAATGCTAGTATTGAAAACCCTATTGCTAAAATTATTGTAGTTACGGTTAAGGCTTTCCCAACAGTATTGAAGGCATACCTTACAGCATCCTCCGGACCTAAATTATCTTCTCTTCTCGCTCGTAAATATTTACTCAGAAAATGAATTGAATCATCCACGACTATACCAAGTGTCATTCCCATTACAACAGAGAGGCCAAGATCAATTCTTCCTGAAGTCATTCCCCATAATCCGAAACCTACCGCAGCCGGCATTAAGTTAGGTATTAAACTAAGTGCACCTATTTTCCAATTTCGCAATGCGAATATCATTATCAATGAAATTAAAAATAAGGCAACTATACTTCCTTTTATCATACTTTTAACATTTAGCCTGGAAATATTTGAAAACATAAGTGCGGGACTTGAACCAACTGCGTGCATATACTCAGGTGCATTTTCTTTTAACCAATTCTCACCTGCTATTCCGGCGGCGATTATTTCTCTTGAAGTTAAATCATCCAATGTTACCGTAAATCTAGTTGCAGATTTATCAATGTTAATTTGATTATTAAGATCTAATCCATAGGGAAGCGACATTTCGTAAAGCAATAAATATTGTGCCGCTAAATCTCTATCTTCCGGAACTTTATAATAACTCTGATCATCCCCGTGCATATTTTTATTCAATCTTTTCATAACATCGGTAAATGATGCTACATGCAGAACACCTTCTTGCTGCCTGTACCACTCTGCAAATTTCTCAACTGTTTCCAAATATTCGGGATTACTGATGCCACCGCTTTCACTTGCATTTAACGAGAATTGAACTTGATATATCCCTGTTAAATTTTCGGTAGTGTAATCAGTTGCTACTCTAAAATCAACTGTTTCGTCAAAGTAGTTAACAAAACTATCATTCAATTCATTTTTTATAACAAACGCGGAAATAACAACAGCAGTGACCAGCGAAGTATAAAAGAGTGGATTTTTATTACTTATCACAAATTCTGCTAGGCTGTTCATAAATGTAGATTTATTTTTTTTGTCCTCTTTTACTTTTACTCTAACGGGCAATATTGCCATTAATGCCGGCAACGTAATAACAGAAAACAAGAATGCCGCCGTTACTCCTGCTGATGTAATGTTTCCCAAATGATGAAACGGGGGAACGTCACTAAAATTCATGGTTAAGAAACCGACAACCGTTGATAAGCTTGTTAAAAAAACTGGCTGGAAGTTAACTCTTAAACTTTCTTTAATCGCTTCTCTTTTACCCATTCCCAGAGCCATAAATTTCAGCATTATAACCAATATATGAATGGAGTCCGCAATTGCCAGAGTCATAATGATGGTTGGCGCTTGAGCAGAAGGCGGTGTAATCCCAGTATTAAACCATCCGGCAAGCCCCATAGCGGTCATCATAGAAAACATTACAATAATAATCGTGGCAAAAGTTCCACTAACCGAACGAAGAGAAAAGAACATTATTAAAAACATTGAAAAAAACATCAATGGAATTAAACTTGCCATGTCTTTCTGACTTGCTTCCGAAAAAGAATTATTTAACATTGCCAATCCGGTGGTATAAATTTTTATATTCGGATAAAGTGTCTCATATTTGGACGCAAGTTCGCGGGCATAGTTAACCGCAGTTGGAACTTCACTAATATCTTCTTGAGGAAAGTGGAGTGTAACATTTATTCCCGTTACACTGGCATTTTCGTTTATCAATCTTTTAATTAAAAACGGTTCCTCTACTGCAATAACTTTAGCATTTTTTAATTCTTCCGATGACGTTTGAATTGCATTTTCAATTAAGTCTTCAACAATTAAATCGTCCTCTTCCGCTTCAGTATGTTGAAAGTTGGTAATTGCATCAACTCTAATAGAAAAAGGTACTTGCCAAGATTCTTCCGTTAATTTTTCTATTGCGTCAAGCGTACTATTATTAAAAATTTCTTCAGTTTCAGATGCAATAACAAAAAGAATATTATCGTCTTTAGTGTAAATTTTTTGCATGCTTTCAAAAGCTTCCAGTTGGGGATTCTCATCACTAAAAAATACCCTGTAATCTGTATCAATTCGTAAATTTTTTGCACCCATTACCGCCAAAACAGTCAGCATGATGCTCATGACCAAAACAAGCCATCTATATTGAATAATTTTCTCAACGTAGTTTACTACGAATTGATCGAATTTGGACTTACTGTTTTCACTCATATATATACCTTCTTCCCTTTTTTTTAATTAAGTAAAACATAAAATCTGTAACAATAACAGTTACAAATTTTGATAAAACTTTTAGACAAAAATTATGACATACTACATTTGTTATTCATGGCTTCTAAGGTCTCATTCCATTCCCGTGCTAATTCCTCCCTAGTCTTACCCTTAAAACCTTCAACTTTATCCATAATTCCATTAATCATATCTTGTAAAGATTTCGTCTCTAACACCAACTTAAACGATTCTTCTGCTCTCGTTAATAAAGTACAAAGATCTTCTTGAATGTGTGATCCAACGGGACAGATTTCACTTGGAGGTGAATAATGCATATGGTAAAGGTTACCATCTTCAACTATATCATATATTTGAGATAATTTTATAGTACTGGGATCTTTACAGAGATAAGAACCTCCGTTTGGCCCTAACTTTGAGTCAACGATATTCTCTGCACGTAAAAGACTTAACAAGCGTCTTATTACAACGGCATTAGTTCCAACGCTTTTTGCAATATCTTCACTGTTTAGCCCCTCTTTATTTCCGAAAATGTATCTTCTTCCGGCTAGTAGAGTTAAAATATGTACGGAGACAACAAATTTACTACTTGTATTCAATTTAATTTTCCTTCTGTAACAGAGTTAGTTACAATTATATCGGATGTCAAGTATTTTTTTGAAGCCCATTAAAAATTAGTTTTGAACTTTCAATGTCATTTCGACCGAAGGGAGAAATCTTTGTTTTCTGCTTATATTAAAAGATTCTCACGCCTGCCTGCCGGTAGGCAAGTCGCTCCGCTCCTCAGACTTGCCTGACAGCAGTCAGGAATGACGTGTATTTTTAATTTTTAGGAAACTATGTAAATATTTTTATAATCGTCAAACGTCATTTCGAAATGAGTCCAGTTTACCTGGACGATTGAGAAATCTTAAAAGTTGTAAAAGATATCTCACAAATAAACGTGCTCTACATAATATCAGAAGTATCTATCGTCATGAGTAAAGTGATCTCTAAATTATTAAAATTGCTTTATTTCACCCGACTCAGTTGGCAAACGTCACTCTATTCCTTGATATATTCCATTAACCAATCACCTTTCGAAAGTTCAACATTGCGGTAATACAATACATTAGTTAATATTTTTTATTATTACTAATAATTAAAATAGTATAAATATTAATAAAATAAGATAAGATGTCTGCAAAATTAATGGTATTGAATTAATATAGTTTAAGAAAAATACTAAAAAAATGAAAGTCATTTAATAAAGATCTTGACAAAGCAGAATTAATAATTTATGTTTGAACAAGAAACATTTGTCAAATTACCATGAGGATGATTCCTTTTTTGAAAATGTTACCAACATATTGCACACTAGTCGTTAAGTACTCCAAAATAATAAATAGGAATTCCGTGAGTCCATAATAAATTCTAAATAATTGTACTCTTTATTTTTGCTTATTAAGATAAAAGAGGCTTTTAATATTAATGAAAATTATTAATTAAGTAAACAATAGTTTTAACAGGAGAGAGCTATTTTTGACAAGAATTTTTATTCCCCGCTGATAACCCTATTCTTTGTAACCCATCTACGGGTAGTCCTGCTAGGCATTCCATCAAGTGGAGTTGTAGAGGCAAATTATTCACTACGTTCATTTCAGCAAAATAGTTTATCAAAACCTGTAATCATAATGGCCTGTCATAAAATATATATCATATTCGCTCATGGCATTTGTTTAAATATAAATAGGATAATAGGAGCTAATAATAATAAATAATAATTATATAATATAAAAATAATAAATCGAAGGATAGAAATAATGAAATTAATTAATCTAGTCTTATTTGCAATAATACTTAATATCCAAATCTTTGGAGGTAATTATTTTTTAAATCCAACAGTACGGAATAATTTATCATTTCAAAATGAAAAATCTATTTTTTCCGGTAAACCAACCGCCCAAGAGTTTGCCGATGTTTTTTACTTGACCGAAACCGGTTATCATGATCCCTATGATGTATTAAGGGAAATTGAGACCATAGGTGATGTTTGTACAAAAGAACTGGATAAGCTAATATTTTCGGATAAAATTAAACCAAATCCTCCGAATCTTGTTGGAATAGACGGGGAAAAAATAGATGTCAAGACATTAAAACTGGAGACAAAAAAAGAATATGCTCTGCTTGCACTGGAAAGAATTGGCAGTGTAAAAGCCTTTGATGTTGTTTTGGACGTGATAAAAAAGCATGACGATATTGAAATAATTGCAATGGCAATGAACATTATAAATGTTGAATACAGGGAAAAAGTAATACGTGACGAAATTGAACCGGATAAACACTTTTTAAAATATTTTGTTGATTACTTGGAAGATCTTACCTATGTAAATGCTTATAACATTAAGCTTGATAAAATTTGCAGAAACGGACTTAAAATATGGTTGGGTAAAGACTACGGCGATTATGTTGAAGAAAGTGATATTAAAGATGAAGAAAATGCTCCTCATAAAAAATTGACAAAAGATGAAAAAGATAAATGGTGGGAAGATAATTCACCTAAAATAAAATGGAATAAAGATAAAAATAAATTTGAAATAAAATAAAGATTATTCAATTTGATAGGAGTAATTTAATGTCACAAAATACATTCAAAATTAAAAATTATATACTTGTGTTTTAAAT
>Ga0209633_10000835_pt1 | contig 33921 bp, 25 predicted proteins | sample Cruoilmetagenom1_FD_187290 | JGI IMG/M metagenome (GOLD analysis project Ga0209633, IMG submission 187290) | Oil polluted marine microbial communities from Coal Oil Point, Santa Barbara, California, USA - Sample 1 (SPAdes) (version 2) | ecosystem: Environmental > Aquatic > Marine > Oil seeps ... | reverse complement strand
CACTCCAGGACGTTTGTACGATTTAGTACTCAGTAGATCATTACAATTAAAATCAATTAAAAAGTTAGTGATTGATGAAGTTGATATCATGTTAGATCTAGGATTTAGATTTCAATTGACCAATATTTTTGAACTCCTACCAAATCGTCGTCAGAATATTATGTTTTCTGCAACGATGACCGATGACGTTAATGCATTAATTCAAGACTTTTTTATAGCACCAAAAACAGTGTCTATAGCTATTAGTGGTACGCCTTTAGATAATATTTCACAATATTGTTATGCAGTTCCAAATTTTTATACAAAAGCAAATTTATTACTAAACCTGCTTAGCGATAAAGAATTATTTAATAAAGTCTTGGTCTTTACGTCTAATAAAAAAAGTGCAGATAGATTGTTTGAAGTTTTAGAGGAACATTTTGGGTATGAAATTGCTGTAATACATTCTAATAAAACACAGAATTATAGAATAAGATCGATAGAGAATTTTAATAAGGAAAAGATTAGAGTTTTAGTGACCACTGATGTAATGTCTCGTGGGTTACATATTGACAATATCTCTCACGTTGTAAATTTTGACACGCCTTCATTTCCTGAAAATTACATGCATCGTATTGGAAGAACAGGTAGAGCAGAGCAGGAGGGAACCTCATTTTTGTTTTATACAGAAAAAGAGCAAGAAGCTAAAAAAGCTATTGAAGATTTGATGGATATGGAAATTTCAAGGATAGACTTTCCTGAAGAAGTTGAAATTTCAACACGATTAACGCCAAGTGAACAGCCTAAAGATACAGAACCTCGGTCTGCGTATAAAAAAAGAGATGAATCATTAGGTTCTGGTTTTCATGAAAAGAAAGAGAAAAATAAAAAAGTAAACCTTGGCGGTTCTTATCAACGTACTATTGCTAAGAAATATAAAAAACCTAGAACAAAAGGAGATAAAAATTACAACAAACGCAATAAGAAAAAGTAACCTGTTTTTAAAAATATATTCTTGTTTATTACATTATTTGAATTTTAATTCTACATTTTTTAATAATATTTCTTTTTAATCTTATAAAAGACTGTATTTTTGCAAGCATACGAAAAAGGAAATATGTCAGAATCAGCCATAGAATTACAAGAAATAAAAACAGGAAAAGAGCTATATAGCTATCAAAAAGGTGCCATTAATCAGATTTTTAAAGAGTTTGAAACTGCCCCAGAAGATCACCATTTATTATATCAATTACCTACAGGTGGTGGTAAAACTGTTATTTTCTCAGAAATTGTTCGCCAATATTTAAAGCATCATAACAAAAAGGTGCTGGTAATGACGCACCGTATTGAACTGTGTAATCAAACCTCTGATATGTTGACCAGTTTTGGTGTAGAGAGTAAGGTCGTTAACAGTACCGCTAATTTAGACGATCAAGAAAAATATAGTTGTTTTGTAGCTATGGTTGAAACCTTAAACAATCGTTTGAATGATGATAAACTTGATATTTCTGATATCGGATTGGTTATTATTGATGAAGCTCATTACAATTCATTCACTAAACTCTTTAAATTCTTTGAGAATTCATTTATTTTAGGAGTTACAGCGACACCTTTGAGTTCTAATAAAGAATTACCAATGAAAGACAATTATGATGAGTTAATTGTTGGAGAGACCATTGAATCACTTATTGAAAATGAATTTTTGGCCAGGGCTGAAATTTTTCAATATGATATGGGATTAACCTCTCTTGAAATTGGATCAAATGGAGATTACACTGTTAAATCATCAGAAGACTTATATACTACTAACAATATGTTAGATAAGCTATTACACGCTTATGAAAAACATTCTAAAGGTAAAAAAACCTTAATATTTAATAACGGAATAAATACATCAATTAAGTATATTACACCTTTAAATCTGCTGGTTATCCCATAGCACATTTAGACAATACAGCAACAAAAAAGCAACGTCAAGAAACTTTAAAATGGTTTAAAGAAACACCAAATGCAATTTTGACTTCTGTAAGTATTTTAACCACAGGTTTTGATGAGCCAACTATTGATACAATTATCTTAAACAGAGCTACTAAATCTTTAACTTTATACTATCAAATGATAGGTCGTGGCTCTCGTATTTTAAATAATAAAAATTCTTTTTCAGTAATTGATTTAGGTAATAACTGCCATAGATTTGGTCCTTGGGGAGCAGATTTAGATTGGCAAACTATTTTTAAGTTTCCAACTTTTTATGTCGATAAATTATTAAGTGATGAAGAATTAGAGGATAACTTCAAGCATGAAATGCCTGAGGAAATTAGAGTCGAGTTTGCAAAATCTGAAGAAGTGTATTTTGATATTAAAGAAACGTATATTTCTGCAACTACGCAAGGAATCTCATCTAAAGTAGTTTTAGAGCGGTCAATTGCTCAACATGGAAGAATTTGTATAGAAAATAGTGAAGATGTCTATGATGCTTTGACTTTAGCAAAGCTTCTTAATGAAGATATTGACCATAGAATACATAGTTATGCAAAATGTATTAGTAAAAGCACCAATAACTTTTTGCGTTGGTTAAAAGAGGATTATCAGAAAAAATTAAACACCTATCTACGTCAAAATTTTGATGCTGTATTTGAAGAAATTAATGGATTTCCTCCACCAGAAGATGAGTAAAACAGCATGTTTTTTTATAATCAAAATTTCCAAATTAGAATTCTACTTTTTTTATTGCCTTGAGCCATTTCTACAATAGTATGTGTTGCCTTAAGTTTATTCAATTGCTTTATCAATTTAGGTAAGTTTTCTTTTTTAGAAACTAAACTGGTAAAAACACCAACGTGTTTGGCAAAAACTACACTTTGTTTAATCATACGCTTTAAGAATAGTGCTTCACCACCATTACACCATAACTCATTGGCTTGACCACCAAAATTGAGTTTCAATTCATTTGAATTCGCTAAATTCTTTAATTTTCTTAATGTCCCTTTTGTGGCTTCATCTTTAGAAGCATGAAAAGGCGGATTACACATGGTAAAATGAAAATATTCTCCTTCTTTTATAATACCTTCAAATAGATTGGCATTATTGGGTTGATGGCGGATTTCAATTTTTTCTGATAAGCTTTGATTAAGATCTACATTCTTTTTTGCTGCTATAATTGCATTTCTATCAATATCGGCACCAATCATTTTCCATGAGTATAATTGAGCTCCTAAAATAGGGTAGATGCAATTGGCACCCACACCAATATCTAATCCTTTAATTGTTGTAGTAATTTTTTCTTTTTTAAGTACATCTGCTAAATGATGTATATAATCAACCCTTCCAGGTATAGGAGGACAAAGATATCCGTCAGGAATATTCCAATCTATCAAACCATAATGATGTTTTAGAAGGGCTTTATTCAAATGTAAAACAGCAATAGGATTAGAAAAATCAATAGTTGAATTACCATAAGCATTAGTAAAGACAAATGATTTCAAATCTATATGAGCCAATACAAGTACTTTAAAATTGTAGGGGTTGTTATGAATGTTATTTGGATGCATAATTAGCAACAAAGATACAGTTGATTTGTATATTTAATAACTATTTTGTTATTTAATAAAAGTTGCAGCAACCTTAATACTATGAATTTGCTATACTATTGTTATCAAATAATCACCAATCTCAACCTGATCATTTTTTACTAATTTATTTCTGACCCTAGTCTCTATTTGTCCATTTACTAAAACCTCTTCATTTTGGATCAAAATTTTAGCATGACCACCAGTTTGTGCAAGTCCTAACACTTGTAATAATTTGTTTAATGGTATGAAGGCTTGATCTTGTCTTAATTCAAATTTTTTTTCTGGCATATGCATTTGATTATTTTATGAAAATGATTTGGTAATTTAAGATGCAAACTATTGCAAATATAATCAAATTTGTAGGATAAAGCCTGATAACAAAAGACATAGTTAGGTGTTAAGAATAACGTGAAAGTACATTTTTAGTAATGATTATATGAATCAAAACGATGCTTATATCTAAAAAGATTATTTCAATAATTATAGTAGTCGCTTGTTCATAAGTTAATAATTTGTTAATAATTTCTTATCAAGATATGTCAATAATTCTTGGCTAAAATGGTTAATTTTAGAAATCTAAAAATTTTAACTATTTATACTATGAAACAACATTACATTTTAAAACATTTTCTTTTATCAATCGTTGCTATTCTTCTCGGAATTTATAGTTATGCACAGGTTCCTGCATATTATAATGGTACAGATATAAGCCAAACAGGAACGACTTTAAAAACGAATCTTGCAACATTAATAAGCAATACGCATGTTACCAATCTAACGTATACACCTGGAGTCTGGGATGCGTTAAAGCAAACTGACTTAGATCCTACCAATAGCAATAATGTATTTTTAATTTATGGTTATAATGATTCTGATACTAATCTAACCAATGATAGAACTAGAAGTAAAGATATGAATGGCGGTAATGTGGGTGATTGGAATAGAGAGCATACATTTCCTAAATCTCTTGGGAGTCCAAATTTAGGAACTTCTGGTCCTGGAGCTGATGCTCATCATTTAAGGGCATCTGATGTACAATTTAACTCATTAAGAAATAACCATCGTTTTGTAGATTCAAATGGTAATGCTGGATTGATTAATGGAAATTCTTGGTATCCAGGAGATGAATGGAAGGGTGATATTGCAAGAATGATCATGTATATGTATTTACGTTATGGCAATCAATGTTTGCCAAGTGCTGTAGGTTTAGGACCTCAGAACTATCATCAAGATATGATGGACATCTTTTTAGAATGGAATGCTGAAGATCCTGTTTCTCAGGTAGAAATCAATAGAAATGTGCTTTTAGAAGGTATTCAAGGTAATAGAAATCCGTTTATAGATAATCCAATCTTTGCGACTACCATTTGGGGTGGTCCTCAGGCTGAAGATAGATTCAATAATAGTTCTACAGATGTTGAGGCTCCCACGGCTCCGGCAGATCTAATAAGTGCTAACACGACACAAACTGAAACATTTTTATCTTGGAGTGCGTCAACAGATAATGTTGGTGTTATCGCCTATCAAATATTTAATGGAACAACATTGCTAAGTTCTGCAACTCAAACCAATTATACAGTTACAGGTTTACAAGCTAATACAACTTATACATTTACCGTAAAAGCTGTAGATGCTGCTGGTAATGTTTCATTAGCTAGTAATACAGCAACAATTACCACCTTAGATGATACTACACCACCTACTGGTGATTTTATAGTTTATCAAGGTTATGAGGGCACAGCTCTAGATACTTGGGGATATACTGCCAGTCCGACACCTTGTAATGATAATGGTAATGATGTTTGGGATGTTGTTACAAATGTAGGATCAATCAATGCAGCTAATACCGACACAAGTTTTTTTGGAGTTAGAGATTTAGAAGGAAATTGTGGAACAACAGATGGAGGAGTGTTGTCTTTTAATGCCGTTGATATAACCGTTTTTCAAGATGTAACGCTTTCTTTTGCTATCAATGTAGTTGGATACGATGTGGCAAACGGAGATACTATAAATTATCAGGTTTTTTATGATGATGTTGCTCAAGGTGAGCAAGCTATTACTTTAGGGAACTCTTTTAGTACCACAGGATGGGAACAAATTTCAATGGCTATACCAAATACCGTAAATTCTGTTAGATTTTCAATTTTAGTAAAACAAAACGGAGGTAGTGATTATGCTGGATTTGACGATGTGCAATTGCAAGGAACCCCTATTTCTATGGCTTCTTTTTTAATTAATGAAGTTGATGCTGATACTGCAGGAACTGATACTTTAGAATTTTTAGAAATTTATGATGGTGGCATAGGTAATTCTGCCCTCGATGGATTGGTTATTGTAATGTATAACGGTTCTAATAATTTAAGTTATGGAGCTTACGATCTGGATGGACAAACTACAAATGCTCAAGGTTATTTTGTATTGGGTAATACAGCTGTTCCTAACGTCAATATGATATTACCGGGTAATGGTTTACAAAATGGAGCAGATGCTGTAGCTATATATACTGGTGATGCCACTGATTTTCCAAGTAATACGCCTATAACAACTAATAATTTAATAGATGCATTTGTCTATGATACCAATGATGCTGATGATGCAGAATTATTGGTTTTATTAAATGCCGGTGAAGCTCAAATTAATGAAAATGGAGCAGGAGATAAAGATGCTCATTCTTCTCAGAGAATTCCAAATGGAGCAGGAGGAGCTAGAAATACAAGTGCTTATACACAATTACTTCCTTCTCCTGGAGCAGAAAATAGTAATGCTACTGTTATTGATACAGAAAGTCCAACAGCACCAACAAATGTTGTCGTTTTGAGTACAACACAAACGGAAGCTATATTGATATGGGATCCTGCTTCAGACAATATTGCGATTACTGCATATCAAATATTAGATGGTACTACTCAAATTGGTACCACAACAGATACCACAATTACAATTACAGGATTAAGCTCAAATACTTCCTATTCATTGACTGTTGTGGCTCTTGATGCCGCTGGTAATGTCTCTGAAATGAGTGTTCCTGTAACATTAACCACAGCAACAAATACGCAACCGGACAGTGCATTGGTTATTAGTGGAGTCATTGACGGTCCGTTAAGTGGTGGAATTCCAAAAGGGATTGAATTATATGTAATTGAGGATATTGCTGATTTAAGTATTTATGGTATAGCATCTGCAAATAATGGTGGTGGTACTACTGGGGTAGAGTTTAGTTTTCCAGCTGATGCAGCTGTTGCAGGAGACTATATTTATATTGCCTCTGAAACACCAGGATTTACTTCATTTTTTGGCTTTGCACCAAATTATACAAGTGGAGCTGCTGCTATAAATGGTGATGACGCAATGGTCTTATTTAAAGATGGAATTGTAGTAGATGTTTTTGGAGAGGTTACTATTGATGGCTCAGGTCAAACATGGGAATATGTAGATGGATGGGCGTATCGAATTGATAATACTGGTGTAGATGGCAGTACTTTTGTACTTGACAATTGGATCTTTAGTGGTACCAATGCATTAGATGGTACAACTACCAATGCAACGGCTGCAACACCATTTCCTGTATCAACATATTCTAGACAAGAATCAGCTGCATTTGTTATTAATGAACTTGATGCTGATACGGCGGGTACTGATACCTTAGAATTTCTTGAAATTTATGATGGTGGTATTGGAAATTCTTCTCTGGATGGCTTGGTAGTTGTACTCTATAACGGTAGTAATGATACCAGCTATAATGCCATAGATTTAGATGGTTCTTCTACCAATGCAGAAGGCTATTTTGTTATTGGAAATGCTGGTGTGCCAAATGTTTCAATGGTCATTCCAAGTAATGGTTTGCAAAATGGAGCAGATGCTGTCGCTTTATACACTGCTAATGCAATCGATTTTCCTAATGGAACCACAGTTTCTACTGCGAATCTTTTAGATGCCTTAGTTTATGACACCAATGATAGCGATGATGTAGGATTATTAGTATTATTGAACACTGGTGAAGCTCAAATTAATGAAGGTGAATTAGGCAATAAAGACGGGCACTCACTACAACGTATACCAAATGGAGCCGGAGGGGGAAGAAATACCGCAACGTATACACAGGCTAACCCAACTCCAGGTACAGAAAATGGAGCAGTAGTGCCGCCACCTGCCGCTATTACAATTTTAGAAGCCAGAAATACAACCGCAGGTGAATTGGTAACTGTAAATGGTGTATTAACAGTATCTGATCAGTTTTCTGGTTCAGCTTATATTCAAGATACTACCGGTGCAATTGCTATTTTCGACGAAATGGTACATGGTGAAGGTAATTTTATGATTGGTGATTCTATTACAGTAACTGGAACAATAAGTGCTTTTAATGAGCAAATTCAATTAGGTCAGGTGACTACAGTTGAAAATAACGGACTTCCAAATCAAACAGTAGAACCTTTAAGTATTACTTTAAGTGAATTAAGTAATCACCCTGCTGAATTGGTTCGTATAACAGATTCAAGTTTTCCAAAACCAGGTGATATTCTATTTGGTAATTCTAATTATACCTTGACAGATTTAAGTGGAAATGGTCAATTGAGAATTGACAATGATGTTGCAGAAATTGTGGGATTAGGGCAACCTGAAACGTGTAATGAAATCACAGGCGTTGTTGGTAGATTTTATCAAACGTATCAATTACTACCTCGTATGGGTTCAGATATGTCTTGTGCAGGTCCTTATCTGCCACCTTCACTTCCAATTGATGTTGCTAAGGATAAAACATTAGACCTAGTAACATGGAATATTGAATGGTTTGGAGATGAAGCCAATTCGCCAGCAGCAGGTAATCCAATGTCAGATGCTATTCAGAAGGACAGTGCTAAAACAGTAATTACAGCTCTTAATGCAGATATATATGCCGTAGAAGAAATTGCAGATGATGAATTATTTGCTCAGATGGTAAGCGAATTACCAGGCTATGATTATATCCTTTCAGAAGCTACTTCTTATCCTAATGACACAGAAGGAACCAAGCAAAAAATTGGCTTTATATATAATACAAATACAGTATCAGTAGTAAGTAGCAAAGCATTATTAACGTCTATCCATCCCTATTATAATGGTGGTGATGATAGTGCATTGACAGATTATCCTATAGCAGATAAAACTCGTTTCTTTGCGAGTGGTCGTTTACCATTTATGATGACGACTAACATTACTATTGACGGACAATCAGAGCCATATCATATTGTTGCTTTACATGCCAGAGCTAATGGAAGTAGCGGAGCACAAGATAGATACGATATGCGTAAATATGATGTTGAAGTATTAAAAGACAGTTTAGACACCCATTATGCGAATGCTAACATTATAGTATTAGGTGATTATAATGATGATGTAGATGTAACTGTAGCAGATGTGAATACAACGGTTAGTTCTTTTGAAAGTTATGCATCAGATACTCAAAATTATACTATAGTATCTAAAGCCTTAAGTGAAGCAGGATTGCGTTCTTATGTATTCAGAGAAAATATGATTGACCATATTACAGTCTCTAATGAGCTGAATGATAATTATATAGACCAATCTGCAAGTGTGCATTATGAATTTTATGACAATGATTATCCAACAACAACTTCAGATCATTTTCCGGTTTCTGCTCGTTTTCAATTAAAAGCATTGGCAATAACCGATTCATTGATTACAAACGTGAGTTGTAATGGTGTGGCCGACGGTACTGCTTCTGTTACAGTAACCGGTGGAATTACACCTTATGAATATGAATGGAGTGACGGTCAGACCACTGCCACTGCATCAGAATTGGTAGCAGGAACATACAGTGTTAGTATAATGGATGCTTTGGGTAATAGCATAATTGAAGTCTTTACAATTGAAGAACCATCTTTAATGACAGCATCAACATCAGAAAATACTACAGTGTATTTTGGGTATCCTGATGCAGCTTGTACAACACTTCGCTTAAACACCGTTGAAGGCGGAACTGCACCTTACACTTACTTATGGAGTACTGGAGAATCAGGTGAAGAAATCATAGTTTGCCCTGAAACTACCACTACGTACACCCTCACCATAACAGATGCAAACGGATGTACAATAGATAAAGAAATAATGGTAGAGGTTATAGATGTTCAGTGTGGCAATAATCCTTATAATCCTAAAGTGAAAATTTGTCGTAACGGACGTACTAAATGTGTTTCTCAACGTGCAGTACAAAGACATCTAGATCATGGTTATGTATTAGGTACTTGCCCAGATGGAGGAAATAACCAAGTAAAAATTAGAAATGTAAGGATATTTCCGAACCCTTTCAGAAGGAATTTAAATATAAAATTAAATGCTAGTAAAAACACAAAAGCTAAAATTGCGATATTTAATTTTTATGGAAATAAGGTATTTCAGTCTCGTAAACAATTAAAGAAAGGAAATAATGTATTGCATTATAATTTAAGACATTTACCAAGTAGTATATATTTCTTGAAAATATATGTAAATGGTAAGTTGAAGAAAGTGAGGACTATAATTAAGTCTTAGTTCTTAAAAATGGTTAATTCAAAATAAACAGAAAGTGTTTTACTTTGATGTAACCAATTGAAATTTTTGCTAATCCTGATTATTAAGGGAGTATAGTTTTGACTTTCTATGATCATCTAATAAACCGTCAATAGATCTATTGACGGTTTTTCTTTTTAAATCGGTTAACAATTTATGATGGTCTTAACATTCAAGTTCATTAACAAGTGTTTACTTTACCAACTTAAAGCAGCATATTACTATGAAACAAATTGTGACCCTAATTATTCTTTTTATAAGTATTTCACTTAATGCAAAATCTGGCAAAATTTATTTAGCAGACACAACAGAAGTTGTAAATGAGAAGGTCTTGTACAGCATGACTAGTAATCATAAAAATATTTATATCAGCATGAGTACAACAGACAAAAGGACAATGATGCTAATGCTACGTTCTGGAGTTACAGTCTATTTTGATATAAAAGGAAAGAAAGATAAAGATGTTTATATAAAATATCCTTTAAAGCCAGCGTATTCAAATAATAAAAGTGACATATTGCGAAAAGAAAATAAATTAGATTTAAATCATTTAATCAACAACTTACCAAAAGAGGCAGAATATAATTATTTTGATAACACCCAGCAGTTCCATATCGATTTGAATAGCTTAGATGTGGTATTGTCTTTTGTATATAATAGAAAGAATGATATGCTTACATACTACTTAGTAGTTCCAAAAAGTAATATTTCTGAAGTTAAAAAAATAGATTTATCTAAGTTAGCTATTGGTGTTGTGGTAGGAAGAAATGGAGATGTTAATCAAAAGAAAAATATGAATTCTAAATCTTCAGGAATACGTGGAAGTGGTTCTGGTGGTGGTAGAGGAAAAGGAAGAGGAAATGTATCTCATGCACCTCAAAATAATAGAAAATTTGCTTCTAGTGCTATAAACTTTTGGTTTAAAGCCTCAACTAATAAATAAATAAATATTTCTTGGATAAAAATTGTCATAGTTTATGTATACCTATTTGTATATAAATTATTGATAAACTGATAATTATCAATAATTAATGCCAATTTAAGTGTTAATTTTATAGGTGAATAATAAATAGTTCAGTTATGAAAACACTTCTAGTCCGTACCTCAGTATTTTTTAAATTTCATATCCTTGTAATCCTTAGTTTTTTATTGTTTTTTACTGCTTGTAAAAAGGATACACCAAAAGATAAAGTTCAAGCGAATAAAACTACTATTTCAAATGCATTCAAAACCGTGTATTGGCAAATAAAAGCAGTACATCCAGAAGGGAAATTTTTAGATGTAAAAGCCATAGATGGCTTTGGAAACACTTATGATGTAAAAGGGATACAAGATGCCAATCAAACTAGTCTTATGGATATTAAAGCTTTCATTGGTAATAAACAAATTCCGGTTAAACTATTGGTTAATGATGGTAAATTAACACCTGTTAAAGCTATCACTAAAGATGGTACCTTGTACAATATTTACGCCATTGCCTCAAATGGTGATCGACTCAGTATAAAAGGTGTTGAACGTGCAGGAAATATAGTTTATATCAAAGCTATTGCTAAAGATGGCAGTTACTATGGTGTTAAAGCTGTTTCTCCAACAGGAGCTTTAACTGATGTAAAAGGTATTAAAATAGCTAAAGAAGACCTTGAATACACGTTTCATGGAGCTAAAGTATATGCACATATTAAGGCAGTACCTCAAGTTGGATCTTCCAGTGGCGATTTTCTTTGGCATATAGTAGCCATCCATCCTAAAGGACATATATTAAAAGTAAAAGCCATAGATAAAGATGGTCATACCTATCCGGTTAAAGCCATAAAAGATGCAAATCAATGTTGTTTTTTAGATATTAAAGCTTTTGTAGGCGATATAGACCAATTACCTATTAAGATGTTGGTGAGTGATGAGGCTAATAAACCTATCAAGGCAATTGGAAAAGACGGTACTTTGTTGGACATTATGGCCTTTGATGAAAACGGCGAAAAGTTTGATATTAAAGGGGTTGGTCGTTCAGGAATTATTATTCATGTTAAAGCTATTAATAAGGAAGGAAAATTTTATGGCGTTAAGGCACTTTCTGCAAATGGCCAATTGAATGATGTTAAAGGTGTTAAGATGTTTAAAATACCAGTTGAATCAAAAGTGAATGGAGTACCAATTTACGCACATGTAAAAGCATTACCTCAATCAAAATGATCTCATGTTAAATTGAGTAAAAAAAAAAACAGGCAATTAGCCTGTTTTTTTTTGAGAAAATACAGTTATACTACATTTAAGAAAACTCTTTTTTGATTATTGTTCTGAAATGAATTAACTTAGTAGCATGTCAACTAAAAAAAATAATTATATAGATTTTCACTGTCATTCGGCTATGAAGCCCTATGGCAAGAGTTATAATTATAGAACTATAGGTAGAAACAACCCGTATAGAAATAGATCTAATAGCATCTGGAAATACAATCCACCTTCTCTTCTAGATAAGTTAATCAATTATATCATCCATTTAACCAAATTTTCTCAAGCCAATTTTACAAGTTTAGCAAAAGGAGGAGTAACTATTATATGCATATCACTTTATCCCATAGAAAAATGGTTTTTTGTCAATAAAATCAAAAATGAATTTATTAAAGACATTGCTTCAAATTTTGCTACAGGTGTAGGCAAAAAGAGAGTAGATGCCGTACAGGCTATGCAAAATTATTTTGAAGACCTTGAAAGGGAATATGATTTTTACAAGCAATTAGACGGTAAAATTATTAAACTACCCGAAGGGAAATTTAGATACAAACTCGTTAAGAATTTTAAGGAAATTGAAGCTATCAAACTTGAGGATAATAAAAAAATTGAAACCATTTGTGTAATATTATCTATTGAAGGCTTACATGTGTTAAATCAAAGTATTGATAAAAAACCAAAAGAAGTCGATTTTTTAGCCAATCTGAAAAAAATTAAAAATTGGGATCAACCTCCATTTTTTGTCGCAATTGCTCATCACTTTTGGAATCATTTATGCGGACATGCAGAGAGTTTTACAAAACTAGTTAAAAAGAAAGTGGACCAATCTGAAGGACTCAATACCGGTTTTACACCTTTGGGAATTACAATAGCTAATGAATTATTAAGTACAAAGAATGGAAAACGTATTTTAGTAGATCTTAAACATATGAGTATAGCTTCTAGAATTGAGTATTATAAATTGATAAAGGGAAATGCCTCATATAAAGACATACCTCTTGTGGTCAGTCATGGAGCAGTGAACGGACTTCCGTCATTTACCAATAAAAAACAAGCAGGTTCTCAAGTGGCTTCTAAATTAAACCCTGTAGCGATTAATTTTTTTAATGAAGAGATTATTAGCATTGCAAAAAGTAAAGGTATTTTTGGATTGCAATTAGATGAAAGAAGAGTTGCCAATAAAGAAACACTTAAAAACACGAAGCATTCATTAAATAGATCTAAAATAATGCATTATCGCTCTGCACTATTGTGGAACCAGATACAACATATCCTTGAGGTTTTGGATGAAGCCGGATTGTTTGCATGGGATTGCCTAGTAATTGGTAGTGATTTTGATGGTATTATAGATCCGTTAAACGGTTTTTGGACTACAGAAGAATTACCATTTTTAGCCGATTTCTTAGAAAGACATGCTTTTAATTATATGAAAACTGCAAGTCTGACAATAAAGGAAAATATGATTCCCGCTGATGAAATTATCGCAAGAATCATGTCTACAAACGGAGTACAGTTTCTAAAGGCTAATTTCAAATAAAATAACATGTTTGCACATCTTTTACTTTTTATAATAAATACAATATCATATTGATAATTAGAAAGTTATAGGCTGTGAAAAGAATTCAAAACTACGTATTATCTATGCAGATGATCTGGAGTTTTCTGATGCAGAAAACATAGCCTCAATTAAGGCTAAAGATACAGTTGATTTGTAGATTTAATCTCTATTTTTGTTTTTTATAAAAATTACCAATGGCCATAACTCGTAAAACAATTCTTATTGTAGTAGCCTTTTTTGCTATTTATGTCATTTGGGGCTCAACTTACCTTTTAAATAAAGTTGCTGTAAAAGAAATATCACCACTATTTTTAGCATCTATACGATTTATAATTGCTGGTATATTGATATTTATAATCGCAAAATTTATAAAATTAAGCTTAACCATCACAAAAAAACAATTCATAAATTGTGTTATTGCGGGTTTTTTATTTCTTGTATACGGAAATGGTGTTTTTGTTTGGGCACTTCAATATGTAGATAGTGGTTTTGCAGCATTAGAAGCTTCAACACAACCTTTATTCATTGTAATCTTATTACGATTAATTGATGGTAAAAAAATTCAAACAAAATCAATACTTGGCATTATTTTCGGCATTGTTGGTATTTATTTATTGGTAAGTCAAGAACAAATTATACTTGGTGAGGGGAGTATAAAAGGGATATTGATGATATTTACCTGTGTACTAAGTTGGAGCTTGGGAAGTTTTTTTGTTACAAAGGCAGATTTACCGTCTAACTTCTTTATCAGTTCTGGTTATCAAATGCTCACAGCAGGAATACTTTTAGGTATTTCTAGTTTTGTTTTAGGTGAAACCTGGTTGTCACCAGAACTTTGGAGTTCTTCAGTTCAACTCTCTATGTTTTTATTAATTATTTTTGGAAGTATTATTGCTTTTACAGCATTTAATTATTTATTAAAAGAGGTTTCCCCTGAAAAGGTAGCGACTTTCTCTTATGTAAACCCGATAATTGCGTTGTTATTAGGATGGTATATTTTGCATGAAAAATTGACCTTACAATCTATTATTGCAGCATTTATCCTCTTGTTAGGAGTGTATTTTATCAATACAAGAAAGAGATACTTATAAATGTTCTAAATAATTGTGATTAGAATTTCTCCAATTTCAATTTTATCAGTCAGTTTAGCAACATCATAACCCTTGTAATAATTTATTTAAGGGGATAAAGTCTTGTCCGTTTTCAATTCAAAGTTCTGTTCAGTTAACTGTTTAATAGTTAATTACAGACTGCAAACTTACGTTAATTTATTGTTGTTACCTTTGTTACACAGCAATGTCATTTATAGTTTACATTTGTTTCTTAACTATTTTAAATGAAGGAATATCTTAATAAATGGACTGTTCAACGTCTAATTCAATTGATCATTGGAGGCTATTTTATATGGAATTTTATTGAAGCTGAGGGTAAGCTTTCATTAGCTTTTGGTATAATTATGTCTTTTCAAGCCATTTTTAATGTAGGATGTTTTAGTAGCAAAGGATGTTCAACAACTACAACTGAAGAAGCTCAACCTTTTGCAAAAAGTATTAAGAAGATTAACTAAAAAAAAATGAAAATGAATTTATTATTAAAATTAACAGCTTTAAGCATCATAACATTATTTTTAAGTTGTAATGAAGACGAAACAGAAGAAATAGTACAACGAGAATATGGTGTTGAAGGCAAACATGAAATAACTTCTTATACAGCAGATGATTATAACTATTCTACAATTTATTACCCTAAAGATTTAGCCACAATGGATCATAAATCTCCTCTTATATTTTTTGCCTCTGGTTGGTCTCCTGTAACCTCGAAAAAATATGAAACATTGCTTAATTTTATTGCAAGCCATGGCTATACCGTTGTATTTACCCATCAAGGTGCAAAAACAAATGCATCTCATGCAATTAATGGTTATGATAAAATTCTTAAAGAAACTTTTGTGAAAGAGAATATTTTACAATATGTAGATACAGATAAGATTGGGGCTATTGGCCATTCTGCAGGAGGAGGAATCGTTTTTACGATATTGGATTATTATAGTAATGAAAAAAAATATGGCAAAAATGGTCGTTTTGTGATGGCTTTAGATCCTTGGTTTGCGTTTGATATGACTGCAAAAAAGATGAAAGAATTACCGGACAATACCAATGCTGTTATTATTCAATTTGGAGTAGGAGGGAACAATGATGCCAATAGTACTGATGCAAGAATTCCTCTAACAGAATATGCACTTTTAGAATCAATTGCAGCAACTAAAAAAGATTATCAAGTTTATGATAAAGAGAATGCTAATCATGGTTATCCAACTGGATCCAGAGCATATTCACAAATGCAAGGAATTTTAAAACCATTAGATGCTTTATTAGATTATACTTTTATAAATCAATCAGAAGCTATTCGAAAGATTGCTTTAGAGAACGGAAATGATGATCCTTATGCAAACGGAAAAGGAATACAAGTAATATTAGATTCTTATAAGTACCCGTGTAGTGGTGTAAAAACTTTTATTGATTACTGTGCAATTGTTCCTTAAACATTCTTGCTTTCTGTAAAATCTAAATCTAAGACATTAAAATTATTGGCAGCTTTTACCAATAGGGTAGAGCCAATGGCTTCAAATAGATGATTGGTTTTTAATATAAATTCGGTTTGTTTTTCAATTTGATAGTTAGGAATACCTACCAATGTTAAATCGGTATTTTTTGATTGCTGTTTTATAATTTCATAAAATGGTATTTGCTCAACAGCATTATTTATAATTTTAATTTCAACCATTACACGTAGGTCTTCTACAAGTTTAGCGATTTTTGTATGAATAATTTCACTATTAACATTGTTATTATTTACAAATAACACTCTAATACTTGTGTTGTTCCATTTTGGAGCTGCAATGATAAACCGTGCTATATTTAGCATCATTTCAGCATTTTTACTATCTGTTTCACGCCACCATAAATCAACGGTTTCATAATTTCCAAATTTTGCTTGTCTATCAAAATCTAAATACAGTAGATTATAATCTAAATGCAATAGTGTTTCTGTCATTTTAGAATATTCCGCTGAGCCTTCTAACCCTTTTGGCCAACCCATCATTACTGTATTGGGCTCAACACCAGAGAAACCAAAAGTAGAGGCAATGTTTGTTATGCCTGTATAGATATTGTCAACTTTTATTTGCCTTGCAAAAATACCGAGCTCTATAAAAGTTTCATCCCTTATAATTTGTTCGGTTTTTCGTAAAGGTGGTTTGTCATTATCTTTATCGAGTATTAATTTAAAATTTGTGACAATTCCTGTACGTCCAGAAACGGTTTTACTTAATTCTAATAGATAGGATTGGTGTTCACTTTTACCACTAAATAAAATGATATTAGGATTCCAATTCAATTTTTCATCAGCTTCAGCATCAATTCTTTTTAAACCCTTATTGACTACGTTTTCCCAAACACTTCGCCAAACATCATTAGATTGTATATGCACTTCTTTTCGTTGTAGCCAAAAATATAAACCACTAACTACTGCCAATGCACCAATCATGGCCATCATATCTAATTTAAACATCACTCCAAAACAAGCCACAAAACCCAATAAACCAATCCACCGTTTAATTTTAAAGGTAGGTTGAAAATCAGGATTTGCCCAACTTTCTAAGAAATATGAAATATTAATAAAACCATAGGCTGTTAAGTAAAACATAGAAACTACACGAGCAATAACATCTAATTCTCCTATCAAAATCCCTGCTTCTGCAATAATAAAAACAAGAAATAAAGCATTGACAGGTTCGTTATTTTCTCCTTTGCCTATGCCAAATATTTTAGGAGTTACTTTATCAATTGACATGGCTTGTAAAATTCTTGGGCCACCAAGAATTCCTCCTAAAGCAGAAGAAAGCGTTGCTCCCCAAATACCAGCGAGTACAGCAGGAGCAAATAATGCCATTTTCATTAAAATATTAGTATCTGTTTTTAGTATTTCAGTATTGATATTATACGCCATAAATACAGCAAGTCCAAGATAGACGATCAAACCGACTCCAATAGCTGTCAGTGTTCCAGAAGGAATTGATTTTTTAGGATCTTCTAAATCGCCGCTCATGGCAATACCAGCTGTAAAACCAGTAACTGCAGGAAAAAATATGGCAAAGACAATTTCTAATGAGACAGAGCCTTTGGTAGTAAATAATGGTACTGTTTCTGGAGCAAAATCAGTAGTTCCTAAAAAAATGGAAATTAGAGATATGATAATAGCTGCTAAAATAAAAAATTGAGCCTTCATAGCAACAGAAGTGCTTATTAAAGCCAATCCTGTTAATAAGATTAATGCAATTGATCCTGTGATTCTAAAATCGTTTATTGACATGCCAAAGCCAAAATAACCATTAAAACTTTCAGCAAATCCTATCAAGTATAAGGCAATAGAAAAAGCCGTTCCTACATATAATGCAATTCCAATAGAGCCTCCAATAGGAATGCCCATACTTCTTGAAAGTACATAGTAAATACCACCTGCACCAATTTTTTTATCAGTTGCAACAGAAGACACACTTAATCCAGTAGTAACTGCAATTACATGAGCTATTAAAATAATACCAATAGCACCAATCAAACCAGCATTACCCACAACCCAACCCAAACGCATATACATAATTACGCCTAAAATGGTAAGGATAGATGGTGTGAAAACACCCGCAAAAGCCCCGAATTTATTCTTTCCTGCCATGAATTATTGGATTGGTAAAATGCTTTTAATTTAGGGAGTGAATATAGAAAATCTTTTTTAATCTAAAGAATTCTTTGACGTATCATGTTTAACCTTGCAGCCATAGGTAATCGAATATTTTCACACCTCTAAACTAAGCAGAGAGAGAAAGGAAGTAATTGTATTTAGTGGTTACAATTAAGACAAATAAATAGGTTAGAAAATAGAATAGGGGAAAATCCCTTGTAAAAAAACAGGAAAAACCCTGTATGCAATATATTCTATATAAATTAACTTTGTAAATCAAAGATTTATACCACTGTAAAAAAAATCTTTAGTATTTCTATAGAATTGTAGTTTTAATTTGACAAAATTAATTGTTTTATGAAAAAGACAGCATTACTAGTCCTTATAAGTTTTATGAATGTTTTTTTATTGGAAGCACAAAACCTATTTTCAGATGATAAGGGAGTAATCGTGTTTTGCAAAATTGAAAAAACTAATAAAACTACGTTTTGTGCAGGTAATACGGATTCAGGTAAAAAAATAAACATTTGGAAAGTAACCTTAGGTATTGAAAATGGGGCTTCAGCAACTATTGTACCAAGAGGTGTTGGCATAGCTGATATAAGTGTGTATCCCGATCCAATCAAACCCTATTCACATGAGTATTGCAATTATGAATATGTAAAGAATTATGAACCTAATTCTACACAGCGTCATTTAGATCAGTCCTTATATGTTTGGCCAATTTTAGATCATAAAATTGTGGAAATTTTATCAGGTGAATCTATTACAAACACTACTTATCTTTATCTTTATGAAGGACAACAACCAAAATTAACCAATTGGGAATTTTTAGGCTACCGATTAAAAGATGATTTTGATGTTAATGGTGATCCAATATTAACTGACATAAAGGCTGATAATAACACTGTAACTTCTAAAGTTACTGTTGTTAGAAATGATAAATTGAAAGAGGAAAGTGCAATAACAATTGCTCCAAAAAATTTAGATTCAATTAAAGCTGTTTCAGCTGATAAAGCAACTATAAATTCAATAGCCACCAAAGAATTGACAATTGATGAAGAGATAAAACCTATCGAAGTTTTTATTGAAGAAAAAGTAAATGAGTCTGAACCACTTAAAATGACTAACAATGGTAAAGTCAACAAGCAAATAGCTGTACAAGAAACATCTATAACTGAAGAAAATTCAAATAACCTTGTCAAAGCATCAGATGCGATAGATGTTAAAGAGATTACACCAAAGGTTGAATCAAAAAGTGAAATTATAAAAATAAATGAATGTCCCGGGGAGAAGTCACTTGAATATAGAGAAAAATCTGATGCGTCATCTGATAGTGAAGAACAAAAAGCATATAGCTGGTTGGCATTGTATTATAGTTACGTTTGTGAATGTGAGTCTGGTTCACAAGATAATGACCAATTGGTAGCAGTAATCAATAATGTAGTAGATAGCTTTATGTATAATACTAAAGGGAAATATGGTAAAATTACAAAAGTGACTAAATGTACAGCCCCAACTACAAATTAATAAAAATTATCCTTAATTTTTTTTATGATTATTTAATTTATGCTAATGAGTCTGTAAAATTGTAATTGAAAATTACTAATAATATTTATATATTTGATTTATTATATATATAAATATGACTTTTGACAATCCATTATTATTTTTTTTATGCTCCGTAGGGGTTTTTAATGGTTTTTTAGTAAGCATTTATTTTTTGTTTTTTTCTAAGCAAAAACGTGTTCAAAATGTCTTTTTTGGTCTCTTGGTTTTAATGTTAAGTATAAGGATTGGAAAATCTGTTTATATAATTTTTACCGAAGGAGTAGATAGAAATTTACTGATTTTACAAATCGGATTATCTGCTTGTTTCTTAATAGGAATTTCTTTATTCTATTATTTAAAATCTTCAGTGGAGAACACAAAAGCGATTCCCAATTCATGGAAAATACACATTGCTATTTTATTTTTAATAGTCCTTATTGTTGGTATTATAAGACCGTACCAAAGCAATAGGGGGTTTTGGCATGTATATTTTGTGAATTTTATTTATGGTATTTGGGGCTTGTATATTTTAGCATCTGGTGCAGTTCTTAAAAATATTTTTCGAAAATTGTTTAATAAGATGCAAAAGTGTACAACGGCAGAGTTGTGGTTAGTTGCTGTTTTTATAGGAAATGCCTTAATTTTTACCGCTTATTTAATTGGTTATTTTTATCTATATTTAATAGGGACGATTACTTTTTCGGTGGTGTTTTATGGCCTGTTGTTTTTCTTTTTGTTTAAGAAGAATAGAGACACCATTTTTCAAGACATACCGCAAAAATATGGTGCTAAAAAAATTGAAAGTGAAGAAGCTAATCATTTAATTATGCAACTTAACACGTTAATGAAAGAAAAAGAATTGTATAAAGACACAGATGTTAAACTACAAAGTGTTGCTAAAAACATCCATATTTCTACACATAAATTATCACAATTATTAAATGATAATTTAGGAAAAAGCTTCAATTCTTTTATAAATGACCACAGAGTAGAGGAAGCTAAACGTTTATTACAAGAAAATAATCAATTTACTTTAGAAGCTATCGGATTCGAAGCAGGATTCTCTTCTAAATCCACATTTTACGCTACCTTCAAGAAGATTGTAGGGCAAACACCTGCTGAGTTTAAAAAACAATTCTCCTAATCATTTTATCCGAATTTATAATTCTGGACAATTCCATTATAACCTAATACATTATTTTTCATTTGTTTTTTGAAGTTTGTATAGAACTTTAAAAAAATACAAATGAAAAATGTCACACTCTTTTTTATAGTCACTTTAATTTCTATTTCTACTTTTAGCCAACCTTCAGATAATCCACCTCCAAACAAAACGGTTATTAGGTTAACTATTCTCAATAAGAATAATGAAATCTTAATGAAAAAATCTGATTACGGTTGGATGACAATTGCCACATTCCACACAGAAAGACAAAATATTACTGAAGTCATAGATAGTCTAACGAACAACTATGGAATTACAATTACTAAACCAAGTCTTGCAGGAATCTTTACCTATAAATATAAATTTAAAGAATCATCTGATTTAAGACAATTCTATGTAGCCAATTATATAAAAGGCGATTTAAAATCTGGAAAGAATGACCATGACCTCACTTGGTTGCCCAAAGAAGAAGCCATTGAAAAACTAAAAGAAACGGTTCCATCATTAGCAGAAATGACGCAACAAATATTAGATTTTCCTGAAGTAATTTGGGGAGGTTCTTTTTTATTAGACAAAGATGAAAACTGGAAATTAGGTTCTAAAATAATAGAAGACTTTTATCCCTTAAGAGAAGGGTTGCCTAATAAAAAGCTATCGCACTATACTTCTGTAGAAAAAACACTTCAAAAATATATGGAAGGCAGTTCTTATGCTAAGTTAGATATACTAGAAAATGCTTTTACAGATGATGCCACCCTATATCTCACCAATAGAGATGGAATATTCAAACGCTATACCCCAAAAGAATATACCGACTTTTTTAAAAATGGGGAATACGGAAAATTTAATGGTCGTGACGCTAAAATTTTGGCAATTGAGGTTACAAAAGATATAGCAACTGCTAAAGTTGAAATTGCAGGGCCTGAAAGAAAATGGATTTACATCGATTTATTCTTATTGAAAAAATTCGAAGATGGTTGGAAAATAATTAGCAAAACAGCAACTAGAGTTGATAAAAATCAATAGAAATGAAAACTATTTTATCACTTATATTATTATTATTATTATACACTGCATTAAGTTTCACTCAAAACTCTACGATTAAGTTTATTGATACCAAAATTTCAATTGATGGAAAACTTGATGAAGCTGTTTGGCAACAATTACCAGAACATACAGGGTTTTACAACTATTTACCAACAGATATTGGTCTAGCAGAAAATCAGACCTCTGTAAAATTGTTTCATAACGGAACTTATTTATATGTAAGTGCTGTCTACAACGACACCACAGCAAGAACTCAAGTAAGCACTTTAAAAAGAGATGTATCTATTGCTTTAAGTGATTCTTTTGTGATGATTATAGACACACAAAACCAACAGCAAAATGGCTACTTTTTTGCAGTAAACTCTTTAGGGAATCAAACAGATGGTTTGGTAGGTAGAGATAATGAGGGCTACAACTTGAGTTTTAGCTGGAATACGATCTGGCAATCTCATGCATTATTAAATGGTAATAAAAAACAATATGAGATAGCAATCCCATTAAAAGCTCTAAATTATAAAGTAGAAGATGCTGTTTTTGGAGTTCAATTTTATGTTAGAGATATAAAAAATAATTCGTGGACGATTTTAAAAAATGTAAAACGTAATTATGCTAATCTAGATTTACGTTTTACTGAAAAATTTAGAGTTGAAAACTTGCCAAGCACAACAATTTCACGTTTTACAGTCACACCGTCTGTTACAACAAATTATCAAGATAATGTTATAGAAGATGTTGATGAAACAACATTTAAACCAAGTTTAGATATACAGTATAACCTTACGTCATCTTTGAAATTGGATGCAACCATTAATCCAGATTTCTCTCAAATAGATGTTGACCAGCAAGTGACAAACTTATCACGTTTCTCTATTTTTTTCCCTGAAAGACGAAACTTCTTTTTAGAGCATAGCGATTTGTTTTCAAGTTTAGGTGTAAATAATGTCAATCCTTTTTATTCAAGAAGAGTTGGTGCTAACAGTGCTATTCAATTTGGATTAAAATTATCTGGTAACATAGCCAAAAAAACAAGAATTGGTATATTAAATGCTCAGACTGAAAAAGACAATGAAATTGCTTCACAAAACTTTGGAATGTTAGTTGGAGAACAGCAATTAAATAAAAATTTTACTGCAACAGCTTATTTAATTAATAGACAAGAAATCAAAAAATTTGATTTTAAAGATGACTATAACCGCGTTACAGGAATCAATCTTAATTATAAATCTAAAGATAATAAATGGATTGGATTGCTTAACTATAGTAAGAGTTTTAGCGATGGAATTTCAGGAAATAACAACTTTTATAATGCGGGAATTTGGTTTAATAAAAGAGGTCTTAATTGGAACACATCAATTATTAAACTTGAAGAGAATTATATAACAGATGTGGGATTTACACCTAGATTGTACAATTACGATGCCTTAAATGATGTTATTGTAAGGGAAGGGTACATACAATCATCATCAGGAATCGAGTACGAGAAATTTTATGAAAAATCTAAAACACTAAATTCTATTCGTTTTGTAAATTATGGATTAAATAATTATTTTGATGAAAATGGGACGTTAACCCAATTGCAAAATTTTTTCAACTCAGCAGTTTTTTTTAAAAACTTATCTGCAGTCTATTTTGTAGTTAATTACGATTATATTGATTTAAAATATGGCTTTGACCCTCTGGGAAACGGCAACTCATTATCACCAGACATCTATCGCTTTGGGATTTTAAAAGTAGGGTATAACTCAGCAAACAATCAGGCTTTTAGATATCGTGTTAATGTTCAAAAAGGAACTTATTACAATGGTAAGCGAACAGTAGGAGGTGCCTATTTAAATTATCAATTATTACCCTTTGCTAATCTGGAAGTTTCTTATGATGTTAATGCTATTGATTTAAATGAATTAGGGAAAGAAACATTTCATCTTACACGATTTACAGGTCAAGTATTTTTTAATAATCGCTTAAACTGGACCTCTTATGTTCAATATAACACTCAAAGAGATAATTTTAATATAAATAGTCGATTACAATGGGAGTACAAACCTCTTTCCTATATGTATTTAGTAGTTTCTGATAATTTTAATAAAAATATTAGACAAACAAATTGGGGAATTGCTTTTAAAATGAATTATCGATTTGATTTTTAAATCTAAGCTTTATTGGTATTTGCTAAAAATATTATTACAACTAATTATCCTATTCTCGGAAAAGGTATCCTTACCTTTGCCAAAATTATTTTTATGTCAAAACACTTTTCAGATTTAGGAATTAATGAACAGCTTCAAAAAGGCTTAGCTGATTTACAAATTTCTGTACCTACTGATATTCAAGAAAAAACAATACCCGTTGTATTATATCAAAAAGAAGATGTAGTAGCTTTAGCAAAAACGGGCACTGGAAAAACAGCAGCTTTTGGGTTGCCCTTATTACAATTGATAGCCATAGAGAATGCAACAGTACAAGCGATAATCTTAGCACCTACAAGAGAACTGGGGCAGCAAATTTATGCAAATTTAGTTTCTTTTGCTGCACATTTACCTTCAGTTTCTATTGCTACTGTTTGCGGTGGTATCCCGATTAAGCCTCAAATAGAACGCTTAAAAAGCACTACACATATTGTGGTAGCCACACCAGGGCGTTTGGCAGACTTAGTGAAACGAAAAGCTATTGACATTAAAAATATTACTTATTTAATTTTAGATGAAGCCGATGAAATGGTGAGTGCCTTAAAAGATGGATTGGACAGTATTATTGAAGAAATTCCGAAATCTAGAAGAACTTTATTGTTTACCGCTACCATGCCAGGAACCATAAAACAATTGGTTCAAAATTACATGTCTAATCATGTTGTGCATATTGAAGCAGATATGTCAACTATCGGACATCAAGGTATAGATCATCAATATGTAGTAGTAGAACCTATAGAAAAATTAGAGGTATTACTACATTTCTTAAGTTCTAAGGAAGGAAAACGTGGCATAATTTTTTGCAAAACGAAAGCAGCCGTTAATAAATTAGCCAAGAATTTAGCAATCAATAAATTTTCATCAGGAGCTCTTCATGGAAGTTTAACCCAAGGTATACGAGATCGAATTATGGGTCAGTTTAGAGAAGGTTATATTGATATTTTAGTGGCTACAGATTTGGCAGCTAGAGGTATTGATATTAAAGAAATTGAATACGTAGTTAACTACCATTTACCTGATACCTATGACGCATATGTTCACCGAAGTGGAAGAACGGCTAGGGCTGGAGCAAAGGGACTTTCTTTAACAATTCTACAAAAAGAAGAAATAGCTGATATTGCTCTTTTTGAAAAAGCCTTAGGCATTATTTTTCATCGATTTAAAAAAGCCGATACTCAAAGTATTGAAGAGAATAACACCTTGTTATGGGCTAAAAAAATATTTAAGCCCAAACCCAATCATTTTATTTCTGAAGACTTAAAAAAACAGGTTAGTACCATATTCCATCATTTAACCAAAGAGGAATTGATAGAGAAAGTATTGGCAAATCATATGGCTTCAAAAACTAGTGCAACTCCAAAACTAGGAGTTTCTAAGAAAAAATTTAAAAAGTAACTATGGCAAATAGTATCAAAGAGATCTTAATGCTAAAGAAATGCAAGCATTAATTATAGTGCCATCAAGAGAATTAGCTATTCAAACTGCACATGTAATTCATAATAAATTGAAATTAAGTTCATTATTATATTGTATGTTAAAAAAATGGCATCATATTTGCCATTCAATTATTATTATAAATTAAATTACATTACAATGAGTAAAGGAACAGTAAAATTTTTCAATGAGTCTAAAGGATTTGGATTCATCACTGAAGAAGGAGTTGACAAAGATCACTTTGTGCACATTTCTGGATTAATAGACGAAATTCGTGAAGGCGACCAAGTTGAGTTTGATCTACAAGAAGGCAAAAAAGGATTAAATGCAGTTAACGTAAAAGTTATCTAATAAATACACTTCAAGTTTTACAAAGCCCATCAATATTGATGGGCTTTTTTTATGTCCAATATTAAAATTCTTATCGGTTAATTAGTAACAACCTGAGTTTTATTCATCTAATTCTTATTATTCTTACTAGAATTGATAATAATAATAATAATAATATGTAGGAGGGAATCGGAACCTATCCCAAGACTTCTGGAGAGGTTCATGAATTCCTTTTTATAAAATAGTTTATAATAAATATGTGTGGAATTGAATACTACTAAATAGTGATTTTTTTTCGCTAACTTAGTGCCAAGACATTAATATTCATTCACTAAGGAAATGGGTATCATCAAAAATTAAGAAATAGCGATTAAACTACACAATGAAAGATAGAAAAGGACGTCAACTTGCAGTAATTATGTTTACCGATATCATTGGGTATACAGCTTTAATGCAGGCTAATGAAAACCTTGCAGCGAAATCTAGAGCTAGACATCGTGAGGCCTTTTTAAATCAACACGATACTCACCAAGGAGAAATTATTCAATATTATGGTGATGGAACTTTAAGTATTTTTAAAAGTGCCATAGAAGCAGTGAATTGTGCCATAGAAATACAACGTCTTTTACAGCAAGGAGATTCAGTTCCATTAAGAATAGGACTTCACTTAGGCGATATCGTTTTTGATCATACAGAGGTTTATGGAGATGCAGTAAATTTTGCCTCTCGTATTGAAAATTTAGGGACAGAAGGCAGCATTCTTTTGTCAAAAAAGATAAATGATGAACTAAAAAATCATGAGACTATTTCAACTACATCTTTAGGTGTTTTTGAACTAAAAAATATAGCCACGCCTGCCGAGGTGTTTGCCATTTCAAATAAAGGAATTATGGTGCCTTCTATTTCAGAAATAAAAAACAAACAGAAACCTGTAAATAATACTATAGCTGTTTTACCTTTTGTAAATATGAGTGACAGCAAAGACAATGAGTATTTTAGTGATGGTATTACAGAAGAAATTATCAATGCATTGGCAAAAATTCGAAATTTAAAAGTAACCTCACGCTCCTCGTCTTTCTTTTTCAAGGGTAAGAACTTACCTATTCCTGAAATAGGACAGCAACTTGGTGTTTCAGCTATTCTAGAGGGAAGTGTTCGGTTATCTAATGATTCTATTAGAATTACCGCCCAACTTATTCAAGTTAAGGAAGACTATCACTTTTGGTCAGATACTTGGGATAGAAAGTTAGAAAATGTTTTCGAAATACAAGATGAAGTAAGCTTATTAATAGCTGATAAGTTAAGAGAGCATTTTGGACATTTAGAAATCGATGAAACATTAGTAACCAAACAAACTGAAAATATTAATGCTTATGGCTATTGCTTAAAAGCAAAATTTCACGAAAACAAATGGAACCCTGAAGATGTGAAGGTAGCCATTTCATTATATGAAAAAGCTTTAGAGCTTGACTCAAAGTATGCAGAAGCGTATTTAGGATTGGCAGGATGTTATAGCTTTCTTGGTACAACCGCATTTATTCCATTTGAAGAAGCATGGCAAAAAACAAGTAGATACACAACAAAAGCTCTTGAACTAAATGGACAATCTTCAGGTGTACACTACCAATTATCCAATCAAGCTTTTTTTATTGAAAACGATTATAATAAATCATTGAAAGAAATGAAAACTGCGATTAGGATTAATCCTAATAATGCTGAAGCTCAACAATTCATGTCTTTTCTATATATTATTGCAGGAAAAAAGGAAAAATCACGCCTTCATCTTGACATTGCATTGAGTATAAATCCGCTTTCAGAAGAGACTCGTTTTTTTAAGGCGTATTTCTATTATATGATAGAAGAGTATCAACAATCCTTAGAAATGTTAGATCAATGTTTATCGGTTAATGATAAAAATATTCCAGCACATTCTATAAAAGCAATCTGTCTGCTTAAACTAGGAAGATACGATGAAGTTATTAACTATTTTGATGCGATACCAGTAGAGGTTGTTATCGAAGGAGAAAAAACTGGAGCTATCGGATTGGCCTATACTTTAAAGAAGGATACCAATAACGCTTCAGTCTATTTAGAAAAACTAATTGCACAGTCTAAAGGAGAGAATGGTTTTACAGCAGATTCTTACCTTTTCTTGATGTATGCTGCAAATGGCGAAAATGACAAAACTTTCCAATGGGTAGCACAAGCCATAGAAAATAGATCCTCTTTACTGCTTCTGAGATATGCAGATCCCTTGGTTAATGCTATAAAAGATGATTCTAGGTATGATGCGTTTCAGAAAACCATCTTTCAAACCGATCAAAAAGAAGTGTTAGAAAAAGAAAAGACTATTTTACTTAACGCTAAGAAAGCTGCTGAATATGAAACTAAATTATTAGCACATCTGTTGGAACATAAACCGTTTCTAAATCCTGATTTATCCTTACGAGAGTTAGCAAGTCAGATTGAAATCCATCCCAATCAACTGTCTTGGTTACTCAACAATACTATTGGTAAAAACTACAACCAATTTATTAATACTTACAGAATTGAAGCTTTTAAATTGAAAGCTAAAGACCCGAAAAATAATCACCTAACCATAGAAGCTTTAGCATTTGATAGTGGCTTTAATTCTAAGACGGTTTTTAATACTTATTTCAAAAAAGAAACGGGGCTTACACCAAAACAATTCTTAAAATAATAGAAAAGTAAATCTAGTTTTCTCCTTACACTTACTTAAAAGACTAAATTCTCTATTTTGTTCGGATTTATAATAATGGACGCCTATATGTAATCACGAACGTTTTGTAATTGCTATGCATATAGATTTGTATCAAATAATAAACAAATATTAATAAACACATTAAAAGAACAAATTATGGAAACTATTAAAAATTACAAAAACTTTTTGAAATTAAAGAATAACAAGAGTGCTATTTGGAATTCTAAAAGACGTTATAGATAATATTATGTATCGTATACATCAATTAAAATTAAAGATTATGAAATCGTTATCAAATTTTAAAATTACGACAAGAGGTACAGATCAAAAACTAAGTTTGTTTTTAACAACATACCGCGGATATTTTTTTCATCAAAAGAGTTCAACATATAAGAAAATATATCTTTAACTTTTTATTAGTAGATATTTGTCTATACAGAATTAAAACCTTTAAAAATAAATAGTATGACAGTTTTAGTAGTAGGTGCAAGTGGTGCCACAGGAAGTAAATTAGTAGAGCAACTACTAATTGAAAATCATAACGTAAAAGTCATTGTAAGATCACCAGATAAGTTACCAGAATCATGGAAATCTAATAATAATTTGCAAATAATTTCTGCCATTCTATTAGAATTAAGTGATACAGCAATGAGTGACATTGTGAGTGATTGTAATGCAGTTGCTTCCTGTCTTGGTCATAATTTAACTTGGAAAGGCGTTTATGGGCAACCTAGAAAATTGGTAACAGACGCTACACGCAGATTATGCAATGCCATAAAATCAAATAATTTGCAAAGCCCAACAAAGTTTGTTTTAATGAACACCACAGGTAATCAAAATCGCGATTTAAACGAACCTATTTCGTTTACTCAAAAATGTGTTATTGGTCTTCTTCGCATACTTTTACCACCTCATGTCGATAATGAAAAGGCAGCTGATTATTTACGAACTCAAATTGGACAGAACAATCAATTTGTCGAGTGGGTTGCTGTGCGACCAGATGGTTTAATTAATGAGGAAGAAGTTACCGATTATAAGATACATCCTTCACCAACAAGAAGTGCAATTTTTAATGCTGGTAAAGTTAGCCGTATAAATGTTGGTCACTTTATGGCTAGTTTAATTAATGATCACGACTTATGGGCTAAATGGAAAGGACAAATGCCAGTTATCTATAGTAGTAAATCACATCAGGATTAATTTTATACGTAAAATGGATAGATTGAAGAAAATTATAGAAAATAATCTATCAGGAAAGAAAGTTTTAGGACTCTTCATTCTAACCAATCTTGTTTATGCTTTTACGTTAATGATTACAATTCCAAAAAAATAAGTTTACCCCAATAGAATGAAACTATTAGATATGATGCCAACAGGTTATTATGTTCCGTATTATGTTACTTTGCTCTAATATTGTTTTAAAGAGAACTCGTGGGAAGGACGTTTTGAAATAGTCCAATGGACTATTAAAAAAATCAATTCATCTCTAAAATTTTACAGTTCGGTAATTGATAATTTATTTCTATTGCATTATGAAACATATTCGCACCATTAATTAAAAAAAAATATTAAATTGTAGGTTAATGAAAAACATTTCACAGAAAACAAATAAAGGAAAACAAATTTTTAGAATCGTACTATTAGTTAGTACTTTTATTTCCCTCTGGTTTGTGCCTTGGGTTTTAGTCAAGGCATGGATAGTGCCATTACCAAATACCATTCAAGAGCAAGTAAATCAATCTTTGAGTTATGGTTTTGATGGTGTTATTGTATATGTTGATGAAGCTGGTAAACCACCAGCATTCTATACCGCTGGTTATCATAACCGAGAACATAAAATAGCTGCCAACCCTAAAGCTTTATTCAAAATTGCTAGTATAAGTAAGTTGTATCATGCTGTAACAATTACCAAATTAATAAATGAAAAGAACTTGTCTTTAGATAAAACACTTGTAGATTACTTTCCAGAGCTAAAAGGGAGAATTGAGAATGCTGAAAGTATCACTTTAAGAATGCTAGTGCAACATAGAAGCGGAATACCTAATTTCACTAATCATCCAAATTTTTGGAATGAGCCTACACAATCCAGTGAAGCTGCTTTAGAGTTAATCCTTGATTTACCCGCAGATTTTGAACCGAATGCAGACTACGAATATTCAAACACCAATTATTTATTGCTTTCTATGCTAATTGAGAAAGTTACAGGCAAAAATAGTTTCGCAGCTATAAAAGAAAAAATTCTACAACCTCTTGGACTTAAGAATACTTATAGTTCAATTTCAGAAATAAATATAGACGACTTAATGAGTGGATATTATATAGGAATTGAAGAAGATATAAAAACAACAAACTATAGTTCTATGATTGCTACAGCTGAAGATGTTGGCATCTTTTTAAGAGCTTTAAATGATGGATCGTTACTTGATGAAAAAGAAATGAAAATCTATGCTTCAATCTATGAGTTTAATCATGGAGGATTAATTCCAGGTTATCAAAGCATGGCAGAATACCATAAAGATATTGATGCAGTTGTGATTCAATTTATGAATACAACCGATTTTGAAGGCTACCAATGGAATTTGCTACAAATAACACATAATCGTGTTGTTAAAATCTTACGTAAAGCAAAGCATAAATAAACACTCTTCTTGCGGACTGACGCAAGTGGGAAGCAAAACCGATCCCGAGACTTCTGGAGAGGTTCATTAATTCCTTTTTATAAAATAGTATATAAAGAATAAATATGCTTGAAATGGAAAAATACAAGGATTTAGAGTTCAAGTAAGAATGCATTAAGATTCTTAAATTATTTGTTATTGGTGTATTTATGATGTATTTTTACACCAAATAAATATATAATTATGGCTAGGCAAAGTATTACATTCTCTAAACCTAATGATGAATGGTTAAAATCTCAAATTGAAAGTGAAGAATATATGAGCAAGAGTGAATTGGTTAATGATCTAATTCGTCAAGCAAGGAAACAACAAATTGAAGTAGATTATATACGTGCAAAGATTGAAAGAGGCTTGAAAAGTGGTTTTAGTAATAGAACAGCATCAGAGATTTTGAAAGATTCAAAAAGTAGGCTTAAAAAAGGATAATGAAATACGTTTTATCGAAAGAAGCAGATGATGATTTAATAAGAATTCACGAGTTTGGTGTATATAAATTTGGAGAAACACAGGCTGACAACTATTTCTTTGCTTTTTTTGAACAATTTGAAGTGATTGCAAAAAATCCTTTCCTGTATCCATCTATAGATTATTTAGGAAAGGGAATTAGAAGATGTGTTTGTGGTATTGATAGTATTTATTATCGTATAAATGGTAATACAGTAGAAATAATAACACTAATTGGAAGGCAAGATATAAAGAGTAAGTTAAAGAAAGGTTAGTGAAAAGGTATGATGTAAAATAGAACTATCTATAAAATAAAGTCTAATTGAAGGTGAGCATAAAAATAAAGATTAACATAACAAAAATTAAATGTTAATAATTTATATATTATTTTCTGTATTGGCTGTCATTTCTAAAGTTTAAGCAATAATTCACTCAAGAAAAAAAAGACAGCGTGCAAATAAAAAATGGAATGAATTTCAAAAAAATAATACAAAAAATCATTTAAAAAAAATGATTCTTTGTAGCCGTAATTTACTTTAACATATTTCATTAAATAAATTATTTATGAGTTTCTTTTACAATGCTAATGAAATCGAAGCATGAGATTAGGCGATAGCCAAATCTCATATTACATTCATGAACTCCTTTAAAAAACAATAGAAATCTTGTGAATAAACACTCTTTACACGGAACGACGATAGGAGAGTAGTGGAATGTGTGTGGAATGGGATTATCTTTATTCTTTTTTATAACCAATTTTTGTCCTTGGTTTATCTTTTTTCTCAATTAATTCATCTAAATAATTAAAAACTAATTCTATATTCTTACTATGATTTGTTAACTTCTTTTTTATTTCTTCTATTTCAAGTTTTAGATTTAAACTATCAGTTATCATTTCTCGCATTTGAACGAAAACTTCAATAATTTTTATACTCATTATAGTTGCTCTTTTCCCCTTAATAACATTAGCTAATTGAAGTATTCCATGCTCTGTAAACACATAAGGTAAAGAACCTCCAAGATGTTTTTTTGAAGGTATCGCATTTTGCGACACCATAGAATCAGTTTCTAATTCTGTTAAACGAAACATAAAATGTTTTGGAAATTTATCTATATTTCTTTTAACTTGCTCTCGTAAGCGTATATTTTTAACATCATAAAGTTCTGCTAAATCTCTATCTAACATTACTTTTTGATTTCTAATAAAATAAATTTTACTTGTAATTACTTCATTCGGGATAATACTACCTTTACTCATATCAACTATATATTGAGTGTAAATTTACAATTTTTAAATTTTAGGTATCGCAAATTGCGATACCTAGCCAAGGAAGAAATTCAAAACACTTTTTATAATGAAAATATTCTCAAAATATGTGTTAACTTTGGCAACTGCGGAGCACATCACGAGGACTTATTTGTAAAATAAGTAATGAGTCGAGTAATTTTACATAACGTCTGATTATAAATTAAAATGAGTTATAATGTTCAGCGTTATGTTATTTTGCTTTGGTAAAAGCGAGATATATCACTTATTCTTCAAGAAAAGTTAAACAAAAACGCTCATTTACCAATGGTAATGGAACACTCTTTTGCGGGCAGGAAGTGTAGGGAGCAAAAGTGTGTGGAGTGTTTAATTATTCTGTTATTTCAAGACAAGCAAAATTTTCATTAAAAAATTGTTCAATTACTTTGTGTTTGCTCTTAAGTAAAATCTCTAAATTTTTTGTAGTAGTATTTCCA
>Ga0209633_10000834_pt1 | contig 33928 bp, 50 predicted proteins | sample Cruoilmetagenom1_FD_187290 | JGI IMG/M metagenome (GOLD analysis project Ga0209633, IMG submission 187290) | Oil polluted marine microbial communities from Coal Oil Point, Santa Barbara, California, USA - Sample 1 (SPAdes) (version 2) | ecosystem: Environmental > Aquatic > Marine > Oil seeps ... | reverse complement strand
GTACTAAACATTTCTGGATTAAGAGTGTATTGAAGATGTTTCCTATTTATTATTTATTTTCAATTTCTAAATATTTTCTAAAAACGAGTTCTATTTGAGATATTATTAGTTAAATTTTAAATTTATTGTTGTACTGAACTTGTTCTTGTCACACTGAGCTTGTCGAAGTGTGCTGAAACAACATTGTAAAATCTTCGACAAGCTCAGACTGACCGTACTAAACATTTCTGGATTAAGAGTGTATTGAAGATGTTTCCTATTTATTATTTATTTTCAATTTCTAAATATTTTCTAAAAACGAGTTCTCCCATTAGTTTCATGTAATACATTATGCAAGGTTTCTTCTTTTGCTAATTCTAATAATTTTTTATTGGTAATAATATCATCTTCAATAGTGTACACTAAAAAATTTCTACACTTACCAGCATGTTCAAATATTGTTTTTCTATTTTGAGCAGTTATTGAAACTAAAGTTTTCATAATTATAAATTTTAAAACAAAATTAATGGATAGGAGTAAGGTGTATTGCAACCATTGTTACGATTTTAAGTAATAGTTATTGCATTAAAAGACCTTTTTTAGTGTTTAAAATTACGATTTAAATTTAGAGTTATTAACAATTTTACGATAATCAAGATATTAAATTAAATATTTTTAAGAAATAAGTAAGAAAATCATAAAAGATAGTTTTAGATTACTAATAAGTATATTAAGTTATTGGTATTCAGCATATAAAATATGCATTAATTTAATTTTAACGTATTAAAATACTGTATTTTTAACACTATTTTACTTAAATTATGTCTATTATTTAGTAATAAAACGAAAGTTTTTAACAAATAAATTTGGTTAATAAAATAAATGTATATACATTTGATGTCTATACAATAGTAGTATAGATAATTGTTGTCCCCCCGAAGTTGAATAAAAATGATAAAAAGGATGAGTTAAACTTACCTGATTATACAATTAATAATATATTAATTACAGGTAACTGGATGAATGAAAAATTTTCAGAACATCTAAAACAATATGCTTTATCTATTCAACAATATCAAGTTTTACGTTCTTTGAGAGATTTAAATGGTGAACCAACAGACCTTTTAACATTACAAGCTGGTATGGTTAGTAAAAATAGTAATACCACACGATTAGTTGAAAAACTAAGATTAAAAGGATTAATATCTAGAATTCAAAATGAAGAGAATAGGAGGAAAGTAGAAATTAGAATAACAGATGAAGGTTTAAATTTATTAACTGAAATTGATATTACCCAAACAAATTTTGAAAATTCATCAGTTTCAAATTTAAACACCAATGAATTAAAAACGCTCAATACATTATTGAATAAAATTAGGAATAAATAAATCAACCCCAAACCTTAGTTCATCGTGCAAATATTTATAAACCCCATAAATAATTGCATTTTGAACTTAAATTTAAAGTAAGAATTAAATGAAAAGTATGAAAAGTAAGTAAATTAAGTAAATCAACCTTAGAGGTAGTTTCTCTGGAATCACATACTTCAATAAGCAGTCCGAAAATGCTTTGAAAAAGTAAGATGGTTAGTAAGACCCTTGATGCTACCTCTTTATTAAAAGACAAAAAGTAACATTAAAAACAATAAAATCAATCCCAAAAAAGTCAAAACCCCAAAGACATGAGTATATTATTAAGCCCCTTAATAATAATTCCCGCTGTTATGTTCTGTAACAGCAAGTTTCAAAGTAAATGTAAAGCCCCATTACTTTTGAAACATTTTCACATTCATTTTTTAACCAACTCTAATTTTAAAACGAATTTAGAATTAGTTAAACTTATGAATGTAGTATTTAGCAGCCGCAGTACAATCAAAAAAGAAGCCTTCCCCACAACGGTGAATTTTATGATATAATTGCGGCTGTATTTTACGTATTAAATTTAAGTTTAACCCAAAACCCCAACTAGCATGAATTTATCTAAATTCAAATTCCCACTATTTATAATTATTAGCTTTTTAATAACTTCATGCTCTCCTAATGAAGAGGATAGCCTATCTGTAAAAGAAATAAATTTAAAACCTGTTGAATATACTTTATTAGAAAATAATGTTCTAGATCAAATTAATACTTATAGAAATTCAATAGGCGATTCCACCTTGCAAAAGCTAGATATTGTTTCCTATGTTGCAAATTCTCATACCGATTATATGGTGGAAACTGGAAACGTTGATCACAGTGGATTTGAACAACGTCAGCAAGATTTAATGGAAAATGCCAATGCTAAATCTGTAGGAGAAAATGTAGCCTACGGTTATACAACTTCAGAGGAAGTAGTTGATGCTTGGTTAAAAAGTGATTCTCACAGAGCATTAATTGAAAATAAAAATTTCACACATTTTGGCATATCTACTAAAAAAAATACTTTGGGTAGAAACTATTATACATTAATGTTTATAAAAAAATAAATTTTAAAATATATATATTATGATTTTAACAGAGAAATTAGTGAGTAATAAAAAGGCTAAGAATAATTTAAAGTCTAAAATTTATATAAATACGCTAATACCTAATTTTGAATTTAAAAATAAAATTGGAAAAATAATTAAACCAATTAAACGCTGTATTACTTTGTAATACAAAAAAACTGTCGTTCCCTTTATTTTTACTTAGAGCAGTTGCAAAAATCTTGAAATTAATGCCTCCACAACTGTATTATGTTAAGATTTACGGCAACTGTTCTTTTTTACACAAAAAAACAGCCGCAACTCATTGAAAAAACTGTCGTCCCCACGAAAATTTTTTATACACAATTTATCACGACTGTAAATTTTAATTTTAAACTTATCCAAAGCTTAAAATTTAGTATGTTCTTGAACGTTAGGTTTTGTAAATTTAATAGATAGCAAGTTTATAAACAATTATTTTATTATAATATTTTTAGGAATAATTCTAAGTGTAAATTAGTAAATTTAATGTCATTATCAATAATTAATATTTTAGATTTATAGAATATGCAACAGAATAAAAAAGGCATGTATTCTTTTTTTACAAAGGTTACTAAGAATCATATAGATAACTTAAATCATGTTAATAATATCCAATATCTAAATTGGGTTTTAAAAGCTTCAGAAGACCATTGGAATTTAGTTACTAATAAAGGTTTTAATGATAACTATGTTTGGGTTGTATTAAGGCATGAAATTGATTATTTAAAATCTGCTAAACTTAATAATAACATTAATGCAATAACTTGAATACAAGATAATTATGGAGTTAAATCTGAATAAATAGTTTATATAAAACGAAATGATGAATTACTTGTAAAAGCAAAAACAATTTGGGTTTTATTAGATAAAAAAACAATGAAACCTGTTAGAATTCCTAAAGCAATTAGTGATTTATTTTTGACAAATTAAAATGTTATATATTATAATTTTTTGTTTTTTCTTCAATATATTTTGATAAATATTGAGTGCTTTTTAAAGTATGATATTGTAAAAGTTGACCAACGAAGTTTTGAGCTCTATGCTCTTTTATATTTTCAGAAGTAATATTAATTTTTTCTTGTAAATCTTCTCCAAATTTAATTTTATTAAAACAATTGTTAATAATTTCTTTTCCGTTTAGTTGAAATTGTAACCATTTTTCTTCGCAAGTATATAATTCAACTGACTTTAGTGCAAAATTTTCAGGATTATTTTCAATAAATCCATTCCATTTTAAATTTCTTGTCATACTTTCAGCACCAATTGTAGTAGTAACATTTGGTGTTCCATATATCATAGTATCAATTAATTTCCCTTTTAAACCAGCTCCAAATAGTAATGGGGCCAAACAAACTCTGCTATTTGTGTATGCTTCTTCTTTATTATTTGTCCATCCTTTAATAATAAAGCCTTCTTTCGGGTTATGTAATTGTTTAATTTTTTGATTAGCATAAGCTCCATAAACATGTAATTCTATTTTAGGTAATTTTTTGCGAATTTTTGACCAAATTTCTTTTTTTAAATAGATAACTGATTCATAGTTAGGCTTATGCTTAAAATTCCCCATAGTAATAAAATGTTGCCGTTCTTTAAAAGCAGGAAACTTTTTTAAAGTTTTTATTGAAATTTTAGATTGTAAAAAAGGGATATAATGAAGAAGTTTTGCATCAATTTTAAATTCTTTTTTTAATAACTCCATTTCCGTTTTTGAAATAATTAAACTTAAATCGGATCTGTAAATACTAGCTATTTCACGTTTAGTTATATCATTAATTAAATTAAGTTTTTCATTTAATTTAAATGCTTGTTCCCTAGCAAATCGCAAAAAATGCAAATCTTCAGTATCTAATATTCTAACAGCATTAGGTGAATTTTCTGCAACTCTCCATCCAAATTGTTCTTCGGTTATAAACTGGTCAAATAATACAATGTGAGGTTTTAAATTAGTAATAAAACAATCAAAAGATGCACTATTTAATTCTATTTGTTCAGTTTTAATTCCTAAGGAACTTAAGTCGTATGAATAGGATGTTTTAGGAATGGAACATGCAAATGTAATTTGATAATTGTTTTCTAAAAATAGCCTAATTAATTGCATCATTCTAGTTCCAGCAGCAGTTGTAGATGGTTCAGGCCAATGTAAACCAATAATCAGCAGTTTTTTCATATTTCAAAAATACCATTTTTTAAAAATAAAAAGAGGCTGTCTGAAAAGTTTCATTCTGGATGAAAATGAAGAATCTCATAATAATCAAATTACTGACAATCAAATAAATAAGTTTTTCGACTGAGCTCAAAATGATCTGTGTTTAAAAACAACCTCTTTAAAGTATTAATTTTAGCTGTAACACTAAGAAATATAACCTTTTGTTTTAGAATCTTTTGCAAACCAGACTAAAAAAACAGCAATTACAATAATTAAAGCTGGCCACACCAATTTTACTGCGGTTACTTTCATGTCTGTTTGAACTAGCGTATTATATACAAACTGAATTAATACTGCCAATAATGAAAGAAATAAAAGAAGGATTGCAATATGTTTTCTTATTAATAAAGCAATACATCCTAATACTCCTGCAAAAACAGCAATAGCGAAAACACCTGTAACCCAGTCTGGAGCATTTGCATAATAAGCTTGCTCGGCAGGAGGTAGGGCTTGTTTCACTTCTTGTGGCATATAAACTTGACCTAAATAGGCAATTACACCCAAAATATTCCAAATTAATGCTAAAGCACTAATAATGTAAAAACGGTTTATGTGTTGTTTTGCAATGTTATTCATAATACATAAATTATTTGGTTAATAAATTGATTATGATAATATTAGTGAATTTTAAAGAGTTATCAAAAAAATGTAACCATAAATGTGTTATAAAATTGATACCTAAAAAACTAAAATATTTATTAGATTGATGATAAAAATCTCAAATCTATTTATTTGGGTGCTTTTTTAATTTTAAAATTTTACTGAAAAACTATTTTAAACAAATAGCTTAAAAAGTCGATAGTTTTTTATTAATATTGATGCTTCAAAATAATATTTTATATGAGCAAATCTCAAAATACCTTATTAATTGTTCTTGCTTTTTTTGCTATATATGTAATTTGGGGTTCTACCTATATGCTTAATAAAGTTGCCGTAAATGAATTACCTCCATTTATGTTAGCTGCTGTAAGATTTATAAGTGCTGGTGTTTTAATTTTTATTATAGCAATTTTATCCGGTAAAAAAATTACCATTTCTAAAAAACAACTATTAAATACAACCATTGCAGGATTTTTATTTCTAACTTTTGGCAATGGGGTAATTGTGTGGGCTTTAAAGTATGTAGATAGTGGTTTTGCAGCATTAGAAATTTCAGCACAGCCATTGGTTGTGTTACTTTTAATGAAAATTTTTGAAGGTAAAAAAATTGAATTCAGCTCTGTAATTGGAGTTGTTCTGGGCGTTATAGGTATTTATTTGTTAGTTTCTCAAAAACAAATTATTAGTCAGGAAGGTACAATTTTAGGAATGATAATGATATTTGCCTGTATGATAAGTTGGGGATATGGAAGTCTATTTGTTGCTAAGTCCGATTTGCCATCTAATTATTTTGTAAACACAGGATATCAAATGTTTTTAGGCGGAATTATGTTACTTATTAGCAGTTATTTTCTTGGAGAATCTTGGTCTTTACCAACTTCATGGAGTATACAAGTTCAATATGCTATGGTATTGCTAATAATTTTTGGAAGTATTTTAGCCTTTACGTCATTTAATTATTTGCTTAAAGCGGTTTCTCCAGAAAAAGTAGCAACATCAACTTATGTAAACCCAATTATAGCCTTAGGCTTAGGTTGGTATGTTTTAAATGAGCAAATAACTGTACAATCTATCTTTGCCGCAGCAATATTACTAACGGGAGTATATTTTATAAATACAAAAAAGAAAATTGTTATCTATTCAAGGTTTAAAAAATAACTTATACTTATATTCATTAAAATACTTGTTAAATTAAAATGGTTGCCTGTTATATTTTAATTTATATTCTAAAGGTAATATTCCAGTAATTTTTCTAAATAAGTTGCGAAAAGATTTAGAATCAATATAGCCTACATTAAACATAATTTCATTTATATTAAGTTCCGTTGTTTCTAATTGTTCTTTTGCTGCTTCAATTTTTACTCTTTGTATATATTCAATAGGGGTATTATTAGTAGCTTTTTTAAACCTTCTAACAAAGTTACGAGTGCTTATAGCAAATTTTTCGGCTATTTCTTCAACAATAAGCTTTTTTGTGAAATTAGCCTCAATAAAATTTTGAGCTTTTATAATGGCTGTATCTCCATGATCTTTTTGCCCTTTAAAAATAAAAAATTGATTTTGATTGGTTCTATTATAATCAATTTCTAACAGTTTAGAACACCACAAAGCAGTTTCTTTTCCTGTATGTTTTTCAACTAAGTATAATATTAAATTCAAAAAAGAATAAGCACCACCGCTAGAATATATTCCATTAGAATCCACAATTATTTTATCGGATTGTACATTTGTTTTAGGATATTTTTTAGCGAATGCATCTGCATAAGCCCAATGTGTAGCACATGATTTTCCATTTGCAAGTCCCGTTTCAGCTAATAAAAATGACCCTGTACATAAACTTGCTATTTCAGCCTGGTTTTTATTATGTTGCATTTTTATCCAACTTATAAATGGTTTATTTATTGAAATCGATTTTTCTAGATTACCATAAATTGTAGAAATAATGACTATATCTGTTTTATCAATTTCACAGATATTTTTATTTGGTTTAATAGTAAATAGACCATTATATAAGCTTGTTTCTTCTGAAATTCCTACTAAATCTATTTTAAAAAAAGGAGTGGTGGTTTTACCAGTTTTTAATAAATGATCATTTGCAGCATTAAAAACTTTATACGCACCTAAAACGCTACTTAATATAAAATCCCCTTTTGGTACAATTATGGAAATATGTTTCATCTTTTAAAAAATTAAAAGACAAAATTACAACTTGTTTTTGGCATAAACAACCCTTATAAATGTCGTAAACACATACCTTGTAATAGGTGATTACGCCATATATTTGTAGAAAATAACAAATAAATTAAAAAAAATGAAAACTATTAAAGACCAATTTGATTTACATACAAGATTATTTAACAATGTTTTAGAAAATATTAGTGATTCTGATGCTGGTGAACGCTTAAATGAAAAGATAAATCACTTAAAATGGTTAGCTGGGCACGTAACAAATGTTAGATTAAGTTTTTTAAAATTAGTAGGAGAAACTGAAGATACATCCTTAGACGAGTTTTTCTCACATGGAAAATCCATAAATGCAGATGTAAAGTACCCAACTATAGAAGTAATTAAAGAAAAATGGGTCAACGCATCTGATAAAGTAGAATCGGCTTTAATGAATATACCTGAACGAGTGTTAGCTTCAAATCCACCTGTGGATGTTCCTTTTGGAGATAAAACAATGAAAGGATTTTTAGGTTTTTTGATGCATCATGAAGCATATCATATTGGTCAAATGGGAATTTTACGAAAATATTTAGGCAACAAAGCTATGAGTTATAAATAGTATTTAAAATTAAAAAGTATAAAATTTAATACCATATAAAATGAAAGCAGTAAAAGTACAATATACAGTTCAAACCAAATTTATTGAACAAAATAAAAAAAATATTCAGGCGGTAATGGAAGCCATTAAGGCTAACCCTATTGAAGGAATGTATTATTCCACGTTTCAATTAGAAGATAAAAATACGTTTATACATATTAATTTTACAAAGGATGAAGCTAGTATGCAGAAATTGGGTGACATAGCGGAATTTAACTATTTTAGAAAATCTTTAAAGGAAAGCAGTCTAATTAATCCACCTCAACAAGCAAATATAACTTTTATTGGATCTAGTTGGGAAATTTAATTTTTGATAAACACCAAGATAATTTTAAATTAATTACTAATTAAAAATGTTAAATATGAGTTTAAATTTTAATTTGAAAGCGAATATTTATGCTACTCCAAAACAAATTTATGAATCCTGATTGGATAGTAATTTACATTCAATAATGACTGAAAGTGATTCAGCCCAATGTTCACATACTATTGGAGCTGAGCATAAAGCTCATGTTGGATATATTCGGGGTAAAAATTTAGAGTTGGTTCCAAATGAAAAAATTGTACAAACTTGGCGTTCCTTGTCATTTAAAGATTCGGATGAGGATTCGTTATTAACTGTAATTTTGAAGCCTATTAAAGAAGGAACTGAGATAACTTTAATTCATAATAATTTGACTGATAGTGAAACCGATGTAGAAAAGGGTTGGTTTACACATTATTTTGAGCCAATGAATAGATATTTCAAAAAATAGGCACTTAATTCTTAAAACCTTTTTGTTTATTCAACTTTATCTAATTAAACATAAAATTAAATTTAATATAAATGATTAATTTAGAAAAGATTGCAAATACCTTTTTAAATTAAAATACAAATATTATCTTTGCACAAGTTAAAAGAGATGATATTGAACAGTAATTAAAATCACTTTAGCTAATACTTTTATTTGTATCAATCTTTTTCAAATACAAATTTAGCTTATCAATTTTTTCTTGTAAATTAGTAATCAAATAAAATAAATATAATTGAATGGCAAAATCGCAACAGACTTTTAATAAAATTGAAAAGGAAAAAAAACGTTTAAAAAAGCGAGAAGAAAAACAAAAGAAAAAAATAGCACGTAAAGCGGAGGCTAAAGAAAAAGGTGAAGGAATCCAATTTGCTTATGTAGATTATAATGGGAATTTAACCGACACACCACCAGATCCAACAATGAAAGTTGAAATTGATGCAGAAAGTATTGAAATAGGCATCCCTAAAAAAGAAGATAGTGATGAACCATTTGATCCTGTTAGAAAAGGGAAAGTTTCTTTTTATGATTCTTCAAAAGGATTTGGATTTATAATTGATACAGATACACAAGAAAAATTCTTTACCCATGTAAGTGGGTTAATTGATGAAATTGCAGAAAATGATAAAGTTTCTTTTGAATTAGAAAAAGGAATGAAAGGAATGAATGCCGTTCGCGTAAAAAAAATATAACCACCCGATTTGGTTACAATTTTGTAGTGTTTTATATGAAATTAATTCAATAATTATGTGAATTATATTTAATAACTAAAAGACTACAAAACTGAGTAATTAATATTTTTTTAAATATAGTTGTAAAAAAATACTGAAAATCAAATATTTAAAACTATATTTGCCAAATAATAAATAATTATTAAATTAAATTTTTTAAAATGAGTAAAGGAACAGTAAAATTCTTCAACGAAACCAAAGGTTTTGGTTTTATTTCAGAAGAAGGTTCAAACAAAGAACATTTTGTACACATTTCTGGATTAATAGATGAAATTCGTGAAGGCGATGAAGTTGAATTTGATCTTGCAGAAGGTAAAAAAGGATTAAACGCAATAAACGTAAAAGTAATTTAACATATATACGCTTTAATTTTTAAACAAAAACCCATCAAATTATTGATGGGTTTTTTTATGGATATTTATTAGTGTGCTTAATTTAAAACCCTGCTGCAGTTATTTAGTTATTGTTGAAATTCTTAAAGCTCTAAATGTTGTTGAAAACATTGAACAAACTCAATTTACATTTATTGATGAAAGTAATAGTGAAATAACTATTATTTTAGAGCCCTATAGTGAAGAAAAACTAGCAACGTTTACGTATAAAATGGTATCTATACAGAATACAAGTATAGAACAACCAAAAAACGCAAAACTTAAAAATCTTTGGTTTACTTCATTGAATGATTCAAAAACCATATATATTAACTTTAAAGAATATTCTTCAACTGAAGAAATGAGTGCATTTTCTGAGCGAGTTTTTAATTTTATTGAAAAGAGTAAGTCAGAACACCTTATTATTGATTTACGCAATAATTATGGTGGGGATTTTTATAAAGGATTACTTTTAGCAAGCTGGTTAAATACATCTGATTCAATTGATTGATTCTCGAAAGTATATGTACTAATTAATAGAAAAACATATTCTGCTGCAATGGTAAATGCAGTTCAATTTAAGCAGTTGTTAAACACAAAAGTGATTGGAGAGCCTTCGGGTGCTAATCCAAATGGTTATCAAGATTTAGGGCAGTTTTGCCTTCCAAATTCAAAATTATTAATTACCTATAGTAAAAGATTATTTCGTCTTCAAAATAGTAAAAGCGAAAGCCTTCAACCAGATATATTAATTACACCAAAATGGGAGAATTATAAAAATGGTTATGATGAAGTCTTGAGTTGGGTTTTAAAAGATTTGGAGAATTTAGAATGATTATTTTGTTGTTTATACAAAGGACAAATAAAGCCTCATTATTATAATAGAATCTCGATGCCAGGTTTGACCTCATAAAATTTTGGTTAAAACAATAGGAGAAATGAGCGTGCATATTTTAGGGGTTTAGTAATACATATTCTTAAGAATTTAAATTATACAAGGAATTTCAAAGCAATGTTAACGAGTTCCAATGTTTCCTAAAATATAGCGAATGAGCCGTTAATTGTTTCCAAAATAATATGCAGCCTTGAATTTTTGTTTCTTTTGTTTCAAGACAAAAGATAATGCAAACACGAAATGTTATTTATTTATAACAAAAAGTTATTGTATATTTAAAGTATTAATTTAAAACAAAAATTATAGCACTTAAACCAGTACCAAAAAGGATTGCTAAATCAACTGGAAAACCAGATAGAAGTGCGCGAGAGAACAAAGACACACCCGGAAACACATCATCATTAAAGCCACCTAAACGCAACAAAAAGTAAGCTAAAACTCTATTTACATAATATTTGAAGTTCTAATAAAAGAAAGTTAAATTGAAACTCTACATTTAACAAGTGTATAGAAATTTATTTTTCTTAAATTTTATACTCTTTGTGGCAAAACTCACTAGAATCGTCTGAAATTTTTTTTAACGTACATTTTCTCAAATACGCGATTTTTGAATGAATCTAAAAGGTTAGCTTTTTTATGGCGTTGGCAAGCGGCTGCAAATTGAGTGTGAAATAAATTGTGATAACAATTTTATTTTACAAAACAATAAAGTGATTGACAGCGGCAATTTAGCATAATGGCAAATTATAGCTACAAATTAATAAACGAGGACTTTCTTTAGAATCGCATATTTAAAACTTTCTTAACCCAAGTACTAAATATCGTATAGAAATTGCTTTTAACATAATATCTATCGATATAGACCTAAAGGCACTATATCTGATATTATGTATAAATAGCCTGAAATACGGCTATACAGCAATTACTCTATATTTGTATTATAATATATAGTATGTATTATTTATTTAATTGATTTTAAATAACTTACTATAAATAAGGACATTCCCGCCTACAAATCAACTTTGGTATATGCAATTAAGAAAAACATTTTTAAATAAACAAACAAAAACGAAACTATTTTATATAAAAAATCGGAAAGAGAGGGGACACACCCCTCAAACTCCCCGATTGGAAACTTTTTCAACGCAATTTATTGTTTTAATTTTTATGGTAAAAACTCAAATGAGCGATTATTAAAATAACCGTATTGCGAATTTACAGTCTTTGAATATTTGTCTTTATAAAAAATTTTAGCATATTTAAAATTTGCTTTATTTCTAAAGTAGTACATAAGACTATTAAAATTACGCCCTTTTTTTACGTGAAACCAAGCCCTACCATTGGTATAAACGACCAATAAAATACTAGTTTTTTTAATTTTCATTTATAAAATTAAACATAATTAAAGTAAAGCGCCCCCAGCAGGAGGAAAATTAACAAATTCACTATTCGCAACAAAATCAGTCCAAGCCAAAAAATCACTAACTGGATTAAGTCCCAAATATAAAGAATACCCACGTAAATCAACTAGAGATTCTTTAAATATAAACCTAGAATTAGAAACCCATTCAATAGAAATAAACCTCATATCGACAACATCATAAATTTGATAGTCGCCACTATTTTTATATAACTGAACACCGTCAAGGGATAATTGTTGTCCTTTGTTTTCAGTTATATTTATTAAATCAGCACCATTTTTTAAGCGATAACCATCAAACGCAATACACTCGTTAATTGTTAATTTCCTAGAACAAATAAACCCATTTATAAGCAAACCCGTTAATTCAATTTTTTCAAATAAAGCAGCTGAATTTAGAGACCCGTATTTAATAATCTCTTTTAAATCATAATCATAATAAAAAGGTGTTAAGACTAAAGAAATTGAATTTTTAAAAATATTAATATCACCATAACAAAAAGAAAAATCTTTATCAAAAACGTAGATTATCTCTTTAGTAGGAATACCAGGTAATTTAAACAAACTATTAACACGCCTAATTGGATAGCTTTCTCCATTCAAAGACCCCGTAAAATTATCTTTTTGAGTTTTCATTTTTTTGTAAGTATTTTAATTTAACAAATTTTATTAATTCTGACAGTATTGCAACTGCAACACTCGCTAGAATTGGAGCAATGGAATGACTTAAATCAGACATTACACCTCCAAAAGTTATTGAACTTGTAGTTAACATTAAATTGTGAGGTATTTTATTCATTTTTATTTATTATTTTTACGTTTTAATTTTAAAAATTTATATACACTATGAAAAAAACAATATTACTATTGTCAATTTTATTATTAACTAATTTTATTTATTCACAAAGCAAATCTGATTTAAGACAAAAATTTGATAGTATTGTAGAAAATAATCAAATCCTAAAAAAGGAAAATGACATTTTAAAACAAGAACTATTGTTTATTAAATTAAATCACAAAAACAAAGAATTAAATAAAATATTAACTAAAATTCTAAAATTTCAAATAGGACGTTCTAAGTATGAAAAAGAAATTCAACTAATAAAAATTAGAGCAGAATTAAAAGAAAATCAATATAGTTTAGATAGTCTTAAGAAATCTTTAATAATAAGATAGTTAATACTAAAATAACCTTGAGTTATCCTCTAATAATTTATTATATTCAGCAGGGGATAACTCATATTTTAACCAACCAAATAGGTCTATATTCTCCCCTAAACCCTTTGTACTTGAAACACCAAATAAGTCGTCATAAGGACGATGTCCAAAGAAATTATAAACCTTTGCGAAATAACCTTTAGTATTTATACTAGCAAATATTTTATATATAGTATACTCATCAGTACCACCCCACATAGACATTGATTGATGTAATGAATTAGCCATTTCAATAGTTTGAGCATCTGAAATAGTAGAACCTGTCTCATCTAATTTAGTGAAAGGTAAACCCTTATCAAATAAACCATTAATTTTATCGCCAAAAAAATAAAGTAAAGCCCCTATTATTAAAACAGGGGCAAGTATGCTTATTACTATGCTTAAAATTTGGTTTTTCATTAGACTAAAACATTAGAGAGAAAAATCCCTTGTTTTACGTCAGAATCTGCAATCATTCGCCCGTTTTCGTGTTTAATAACAGCCTTAACAAAATCCGTTAATTGTGATTTTTGATAAAACCAATCTTTGGCGGGTTGTTCTGTACCCATACCCATATAAGATGCAACACTTTTAACATACGATTGCGTGTCATTTTCGTTTGCGGGAGCGTAACGCTCAATTATACCACGTAAAGTGATATGCGAATTATTACGGATATAAGTTGCAACCGTTTTAACTAAGGCACGTACACCAAAATCCATACTTGTAAATTGCTCAAATTCACCGTCCGTGTTGTTTTCAACTAGTACCTTACCTTGCCAATTGTTATTTGCAATACGTAAGTTACCCGGATTATTATTTCTTATTCCTCTTGGAGTTGTCATCTTTTTCAGAATTAGGAATATTATCGATATTATCAATAATATCGATAACATTAGTTTTATCATTAGTTTTTTCATTTGTCCAGATTGTTTTTGCTTCATTTTCAAAAGAGCCAATAGCTTTAACGAACGCAGTTACCGTAAAAGTAATGCGTTCGATAAATTTCAACTTATTTGTAAACCAAGCAATTGCCCGTAAAATTTTCATTTTAAATTAGTTTATTGTTTACTTATATGCTTACCAATATAACTACCATTTGGCGCTTTAGGATTACACATCCAGTTCCATTCTTTAATGTACACCTTATGGTTTGCGATATTCATTAAACCGCTAACTATAACTGTATTACGCAAAGGAGCTGTACAAACCACAGTGACAACAGCCCAAAGTTTCCCTTGTTTGGATTTTGTTAATGGTTCTTTAACTTGTTTTTCACTTTGAAATATTTTGATATTCCATTTAGTTGAGTTTTCAACTTTCCAAGCACCAATAAAAACCCCTTTTCCTTGAACAAATGGAGTTATCAAATTCGCACCACTCTTAGCAGTTTGCGAATTAATTTTTTTAGAATAAGCCATTTTTTACTTTTTTTTAGGATTACGAATTTTTGGTTTTCTAAATAAGAAATAACCAACTGTAATAATTAACACTAAACATATTGCCAACACGTAAAATACTTTTAAGCCCCACCATTGACGATTGCCAAACTGAACGAATTGCGTCCAGTATAAATTTATTTTTTCTTTCATTTTTTAAAGAATTTTTTTAATTGATTTAAAGAACATCACACCCAACGAAATAGGAATTAACAACAATAACCATAAAGGGTTAAACGGTTTTTCGGATTCGTCAGTATTAGGACTATTTTGATTAACTGGTTGACCTGTAAAAGTTTGTTTAGTAGCCATAGCACCTTTTTGCGAAACAGATGATTTAACACCTTGAGTTGATGCAAAAAAACTATCGACACCAAAAACTGGATAGGAATAATCAAAGTTACCTTTACTTCTTTGTTGCGTAGCAGTAGCCGTTTTTACTTTCTTATAGCCATTTTGACTTAAAGCTGTACTAACTTGATTAATGACATTCTGAATTTCAGAGCCTTGCGAACGTCCTTTAATTTTAACTTGATATACATACCAACGCGAAAGTTGTTTCAAATACTCATTATACCCCTCTAACGTACCAGCACTAACGTTACTATCGTTTTTTGCCTGTTCCAACACTTGTTGAACTAGTCGATTGTTTCTATTAACTTTACTCTCAAGCACTTTACCTAATAATTGCGTAGCCAATCCGCTAACAATACCAGTCGGGTCTAACCCACCTAACGCCGAACCCGCAAGAGACTTAAAAAAAACCCCACCAGGTTGTTGAATACCGCCACTTCCTAAAGGCTTCATAATACCAACCCCCATTTGAGTGGTTTGTATTCCTTGTACTAAATTTCTCATAATTAAGAAATTGTAATGATATCAAAATCTTGTACTTGCGTTTCGTCTTTGACCACACATTTAACAACTTCTTGTACATTCAATAAATAAATATTAGAAGTACCATACTCATTAACTCCTTTATTAACACGAACTAATCCGAAATTATCATTATTCAACGCTTTTAAAGCCAAAGCATCTACTCGTTTAATTTCGGTTTCATAAAAAAGACTTATTTCGTCAGGAACAGTGTCGAAACCTAAATAATCGATACCCGCTAATTCAATCATTTTTTCGTCTTTGGAAGCTTGATAAGTAAGTTTTTTCATATCCACCACTTTAGAAGCAATTCTATTACCCCCTAATGGCTTTACATTACAATCAGCCGTTACCTTACCCAAACCGCTAGTAAACTCGACAAGGATTAGATCATTTTCACCAAGTGAAATTTCACCGTCAACACCTATGTGTATCATAGCTAAAGGATAAACTTCGGTAGTTGCAGCATCTTCGTTTGGTACTTCTACTATTTGAGAGATAAAATCTTTGTTAGTATTCAAAGCACGCATTTTGCTTTGTAATTCAATTACTTTAGCAACAGTCATTGAAGGGATAGGTTTAACATCGTCAAAACCCTCTTTTTGAATTGTAACTTTAACAACAGCTGACGCACTTACATTCTGTAAGATTAAAGCTTGCGTACCCTCGTCAATGGTAATTTTTTTGGTTTGTAAACCATTCATTGAAATAGCATCCATTTTTTTTTGTATTTAATTTTAAATTATGATACAAAAGTGATGCGTTTTAGACATTGTAAAGGTGCGTGATGCACTTTTATAGAGTAAGGGGGAAAATTTCTAATTGTTTGTATATTGGTTGCTTAAATTCAATCTTTTTAACAATAGATTGTATATTATTTACAGCCTGATAAAAAGGAATTTTGTAAAACCTTTCTTTATTAGAATAATGACTTTTAATATAAGTCCAGAGCGATTTGTATTTTTCTCGTATTCCTTTATAAATTTTACCGACAAATAAAGAAACAAAATCGTTAATTTTAGGTAATTGTCTGATAGTCTTATCGTTTTCAATAAGATTTACTAAATCAAAAAAGAGTTTATTATCATAATCATTAATTCGAGGATAATCGATTTTTTTTAATTCATTTGAAGCACCCCATACAGCACCAATAACACAACGTTTGCCAGCTTCGAGTTTCGTCATATATTTAATAATATAATTTGTAATATTTGAAATTCCTTTTAAAGCGTGTATATCAGTAGTATTAGGATTAGAGAAATTATTTCTTAAATTATCTTGATACGATTTATATTGATTTTTAGTACTTCTTTTATCATTAGGCAATAGTTGAAACCCATTTTTAAAATAAGACTTCATTTTTTTTTGATAAACATCTATGTAACCCAGTTTGTTTATTTGCTTATTCCATAACGTACGAATTACTTGCCAATCTATAAACTTATCAACTAATAAATGGAAATGTATGTTGCCATTTTTTTGAGTTTCAGCTTTCCAAGTGTAGAACTCAACACCATACGTTTTTTTTAGATTCTCAATAAATCTAATAAGTAGTTTTCTTAAAACTTTATCCGTGTGCTTCTGCTGACTGGGTAAGGTAAGGGTTACAAAACGCTAAAAATTTCTGATTTTTTACACTCTTTTTATAATCATAGTTAATAGTTACAAAATTAACTAAATTTTCAACGTTTTTTTTAAGACTACGAACTTGGTTTTTTGAAAGAATACCAAAATCTTTTAAATCCACAGCTTGAGATTTTAAACTTTGAGAATGACGACTATAAATTTTTTTGTATTTGCGTTCAAAATCATTAATATTTTCTACAACTTCAACCTTATTTAATTCATTAAGCTTACTTTTTAACTTCGTTTTTAAATTCTGTTTAAGCGTCTGTTTATTGCCACCTCTTTTAAAATCTAAATAACTGGTATCATAATATTGAATTACTGCATTATTACGGATTTGTAGGGTACAGGGTAAGGATTGTTGCATTCTATTTTAATGGGTAAGAGATTATAAAGTCATTTTTTGATTTTCGATTTTACCGTTCTATTGGATAAACCAAGAAGAAACCAAAACAAATTAAAATTTGTTTTGGTTTCTAAAACGTAAATAATTTACATAATCACGATACACCGTTTTATAGTGAACGAACAAGAGATTATCCGCTATATAATGCAAAGCATCCGAAACCGTTTTAACCTCGTCAAACTGACTTAAAAGACTATGCACTTGAATAAAAACGTATTCTCGTCTATTCATTAAATTATCAGAATTTTTACTCGCCATTGAAAGGATTTTTAAAAAAAATTAAATCAATTACTAAAAGACCATAAAGCCCAATAAAAAGAGAAACTAAAAACCAAAAAAGACCAGTTAAAAGTATTTGTATTATATCAATCATAATTATACGAGTTTAAGACCTGTTAATTTGTTGTAGGGAGTTAGTTAATGACTGATTGAGTTTTTTAATCTCGTCAACGTTTAAGATCAAAACAATGCGTTTATCCTCTTCTGTATCTATAATAAATTTATAGTCTTTTGATTCTCTATAAAAAGCATAAAACAATGTTGCTTTATATATTTTTCTAAGTCGTGAATTTTTAAAAAAAGAAGTTATTTTTAAATCGTAAGAAGTCATAATATTATATTTTTTTAAGGATTTTAGTATTGTATTTGTCTTTTATTGATACCCATTTATACCCGTTTTTTAAACGTACTTTTTCAACGATTTTTAAGGCATTTAACAATGTTTGAGCAACCAAACGGTTGTAATTGTATTCTGTTTCTGTTATCATATATTAAAGATTTAAAGGTTAAGCTATTTTTAAATTAGGAGTTTCTTTTGTGATAATTAATTCGTAATATTTGGAACTAATAGGCTCAAAATTGTAAAGTGTATTATTAACTTGTTTTTTTAATCGGAGATAAGCATCATAATGACTGATAACATCCGTATATAAGTAATTTAAACGATTATTTTCACGCATTAAACGTTTATAAGTTACATAAACCATATCAACATCATATAGCATATTACTTACATAAGTGGCAAGAATATCGGAACTTCTTAATGGATGATTTAACAGAATAGCATAATTGTCGATAGAACGTTCTAAATCCGACCGCAATTTCTTAAGGTCTAAATAATCACAAAATTTTATTAATGAAATATTAACCTTTGAACAATAAGAAAAATGCAAGGTTAACTCATTTAAGTCCTTAGTTATTTGATTTTCTAATGCTATTACAAACTTTTGCGCTTTTTTTTGATTAGAAAATTTATACGTGCGTTCATTGCGTTGTATAAGTATTTGATATTTTTTTTTGAGTTTACGACGTGTTAAAGTTGACACATCAACGAGGGGAATTTGTACTTTTTTTTTCATTAGTCGACGAAATTAATCCTAAAATCAATTTTGCAGACTGCATTTTATCAGCTTAGATGTTTTATAATATATATTATGTTAAATAGATGAAATTCTTAGCTAAAGACAATAACCTCTACCAAACAATATTTTTAACATAACAAAAACCGTTTTCAAATAAAATGCTCTTACTTAGTTTAAAATAATTTAAATGAATAGTATTAAAATCAACACTTAATTCACCCCAAAAAAATTGCTTTAATTTTAATATATAAATTTTTAATTAATACCAAACAATTATTACGCTTATAATCTATGTACTTAATATCAACTACTAATTTATTTCATAAAAATTAATCAGAACTTCCATTTGAAAACGGCTATTTAAAATTAAAAGTAAAAACACTACTTTAGTAACTTTTTACTTTTACACTTTTTCATTACCTTTAAAATAAGTTCAAAAGTTTGTTGCTTCATATATTTTAAATTTTCTTTATAATTGTCTACCTCTATTTTTAATAATGTATGATTTTTTCTAATTTCTTGCTGTTTGGATAAATATACACCATCCGTTAAAAGCGATAAATTAATTGCATGTTTTTTTATAGATTTAGTTAATTTATCATTTAAAATGATTTCATGCTCTATACCAGTTAAATACAATTTTGCTTCATTAAAATTTTCTGTTTTACAAATTCCAATCACATGTTCAGCTATTAACTCTTTTAAAAAGTTTAATTCCGTTTTAATAAAATATATTTCTAACAACCAATTTTGCGTTTTTTTATATAAATATTCAAAACTGTTATATATAATTGGCTCTTTTTGTTTAGGAATTGTTTGTATCATTTTAGTTTTATTTTAAGAATTGTATCTATCATTTTAATTTTAAAATTAGAAATCCGAGAAGTACTCTAAATCACTTCTCGGATTTCGTCAGAAAATTAGGCTATTTCAATTATCTTTCTGTGTTCTTCACTCTTTAAAACGTCCAGTTTTTCTAAATGAATCTTTAGAACACCACTTTTATACTTAGCACTAATTTTCTTATCTAGATCAATACTTTGTGGCAAAGTAAATGATCTTTCAAATGAGTTATAATAAAATTCTTGTCGTGTGAATTTATCCTCATCTTCACCTTCTTTTAATTCTTTTTTATTTTCCGCCGAAATTGTTAATATATTTTCATCAACAGACACATTAAAATCTTTTTTATTAAACCCTGGAGCAGCCACTTCTATTTCAAAATTATTTTTGTTTTCTATTACATTTATAGATGGAATCCAAGTATTTTTTGAAATTAAAAAAGGTTCAGTTTGTAACATATCTGGAAATAATTGATCAAACATTGGAAAACGTCTGTTAAATTTTACCATTGACATAATAAATTTTTTAAAAGTTGAACATTATCATCGCTTTTAAATATACAATCTGTACAAAAAAAAAGCAATGATAATAATCAATGAATAAATTGATTATTATCAATAAGACTATTGATTATGTTACTTTTTTAAGTTCATTTTTATTTAGGATTGTAATACTTTTTGGAGTTAAACTTATTAATTTTTCATCCTTAAAATTATGAAGAGTTCTTGTAAGTGTTTCTTTGGCAATTCCAATAGAATCTGCTAAATCGGTTCTATTTATGCTAATTGTCGCATCCTCAAACAGTGGAAAATGATTTTGAAAATTTAATAAAGTTTCAGCCGTTTTTTTTCTTACCGAAGCATAAGCCTGAAGAATTAACTGTTTTTTTAGTTTAATTAAATCGTTTACTAAAACATCCATAAAATTAAACAAAATAGAATTATTTTTTTGAATAGCGGTTATTATTTCTTCCCTACTAATTTTGTATAAAAACGTTGCAGTAATTGCTTTTGCGTTTTCAAAATGAGGTTTATTTTTAATAAATGAAGTATATCCAAAATATTGTTCCGAAGTAAAAAAACCAGTTATAAAATCTTTTCCTAAATCATCCGTTTTAAAAGTTTTAACGGTTCCACTTTTAATTAAAAAGATATGATTACTTTTATTTCCAGCACAATAAATGGTTTCATTTGCTTTAAAATGATATAGTTTTTTTTGAGATAATATATCTTTTAAATTGCTAAGAGTTAATAAATTATCTGGTTTACGATATAGATAAGAATTTTTAGTTTTAGTTTCAAATGCTTCTGCTCTTTTTAATCTGGATTTTAATATTTTAAGAATTTCATATTTTTTAAACGGAACGCTAATAATATCATCTACTCCTCTATCCATCAAGCTTCTAATTAGTGCTTTAGTTGCGTTTTTTGCAATAAAAACAAAAGGAATAGTTCTAAGTTTTGGGTGATTGTTGCATTTATTAAAAAATAACAAACCATCCTCCATTTCTGGCAAATGCAAATTAGAAAGTATTAAACTTGGAGAAAACGATTTAGCAATCGTTAAACCGGACTTTTGGTCGTTTGCGGTTTCAATTTCATAATTTGCAAGAGAAAGTAATTCTTTTATAAGATTTCTCTGCTTTTCATTGCCATCTATTAGTACTATTTTAAGTAACATAAGCAACTATTTTAGACTTTAAAATTTGCAACAATTGTTTAACATTACTGCAATTATTAAAAATACAAAAGATAAAAATAGTTTATAATGATAATTATCAGATAGTTATAAAATATATACTAATAAATTTTATATTTTTTTATGAATTTTGTTTTTTGGTAAAAATTTGGAAGAACAATTTTCACCAAAAGAAATTGGTGTTTCTATGCTTGCTATTCATTTTACTGAAGTATCTAAATATTTAAAACAATTTTCAATCCTAATTTTAAGTGTTTTCTAAATGTTTTAGTGTTTTGGGTACCAGTTTTTTAACTTTATATAAATAGCTGTATTGCTTTGATTAACAATTGATTTAAATTTATTAACATCGCTAAAGCCACCTTTACCTCTATAATGAAACGGATACACAATTTTGGGCTTAAAATCAAGTACTGCACTTGCCGCTTTTTCTACGGTCATTGTGTAGGGTAAATTCATACAAATAAAAGCAATATCAATATTTTTTAGGCTACGCATCTCTTTGACATCAGCTGTATCACCAGAAATATAAACACGTTTACCTTTAAAATTTAACACATACCCATTACCACGACCTTTGACATGGTAAGAGTTATCACTTTCAGGTAGGTTGTACATAGGAATTGCGCTTACTCGGATACCCACTATTTTTCTATTTTCGCCATTCCGCATGGTAATTATTGTATTTTTTAAGTCTGTATCCTTTAATTTTAATTGTACCGCTAATGGCATTACTAAAATGGTATTGGAATTTATTATTTTTTGTAAGGTTTTTATATTTAAATGATCACCATGAATATCAGTTATAAAAACTACATCCGCTTTAGGAAAATTAAAATTCAACTCCTCAATATTACTTGGATTAATATAAATATGTTTTGTATTCCAAGTCAAAATCATACTGGAATGAATTAGTGGCTGAATAATTAAAGTCCCCTTTTTAGTACTGTATGCATCAGGTTTAGCCAATTGTGCTTTTGTAGATGTATAAATTACAGCACAAAGCAAGAAAAGAATAATTCGTTTCATATTAAAAAATTTAGTAGCCATTCAAAGATACGTATTTTACATGATTACAACGAAATGATAACTATTTGATAATTATGAGATTGATATTAATAATTTAATAAATCTACTAATGACTTATGAAGTTTATTTTTAGGTAAAAATTGTTCTTCCAGATTTTTAGCAAAAGGAATTGGGGTTTCTATACTTGCTACCCTTTTTACTGGAGCATCTAAATATTTAAAACAATTTTCAGTAATTAAGGCGGAAATATCAGAAGCAATTCCACCAAATAATGTATCTTCTTGCAGTATTAATGCTCTCCCAGTTTTTTTAACACTTTTAAAAATTGTTTCAGAATCTAATGGCTGTAAGGTTCTTAAATCTATAATATCTGCACTAATATTACTGTTTTCAACTTCATTTAAAGCCCAATGTACACCTGCTCCAAAAGCTATAATACTTATATCATTCCCTTCTGTTAAAACTGTTGCTTTGCCAAAAGGAATAGTGTAATAATTTGTTGGAACATCTTGGTAAATAGATCTATATAGTGCTTTATGTTCAAAAAACATAACAGGATTTGGATCTTCAATTGCTGTAGTTAATAAGCCTTTTGCATCATAAGGAAAAGCTGGATAAACCACTTTTAAGCCAGGTGTTTTGGTAAACCAAGCTTCATTAGTTTGGCTGTGAAAAGGTCCAGCTCCAACTCCTGCTCCGCAAGGCATTCTTAAAACAACATCTGCATTTTGAGCCCATCGATAAAATGATTTTGCTAATAAATTTATTATTGGATTAAATCCGGATGTTACAAAATCAGAAAATTGTAATTCAACTACCGATTTATATCCGTTTATAGATAAACCATAAGCGGATTCTATAATACTTGATTCACAAATTGGTGTATTTCTAACACGTTCTTCTCCGAATTGTTCTAAAAAACCTTTTGTAATTTTAAAAACACCACCATATTCCGCTATGTCTTGCCCCATAATAACTAAATTAGGGTTAAACTCCATACTTTGTTTTAACCCTAAAGAAATGGCATCAACAAGACGCATGTTTGCCTTTGTTTCATTAGGTTTATGTTTATTTATATAATTTGAAGGAGCATAAACATCTTTTAATTCATCTTCTATAGATGAAAAAGTTTCTTTTTCTTCAAAAGCTATTTTTAAATTTTCAACTATTTCTTCAACAATATCTTGTTTATAAATTACTTCTAGTTCCTCTGTTAGAATGTTTTCTTTTCTTAAATAATTTTGATAATTTTCTATGGGATCTTTTAATGCCCATTTTTCAAGTAAATTATGTGGAACATATTTATTACCACTTGCCTCTTCATGACCTCGCATTCTAAATGTTTTAAAATCGAGTAATATTGGTCTTGGGTTTTCCCTAACACTTTTAGCTAGTTCATTCACTTTTTTGTGAACTTCTAAAATATTATTGCCATCAATGATATAACTTTCTATACCATAACCAACACCCTTGTCAGCGATGTTTTTACATTTAAATTGTTGATGCGAAGGGGTTGATAAGCCATATTCATTACTTTCAACACAAAATAATACAGGCAAACTCCATACAGCGGCTACATTTAGTGCTTCATGAAAATCACCTTCACTGGTACTTCCGTCTCCACAAAAAACTGCAGTAACTTTTGCTTCATTCTTTAGTTTATAGGACAAAGCAATACCATTTGCTACGCCAAGTTGTGGACCTAAATGAGAAATCATTCCGACAATATTATATTCTTTAGTTCCAAAATGAAAGGAGCGATCTCTGCCTTTAGTAAAACCACCTTTTTTACCTTGCCACTGAGAAAATAATCGATGCAAAGGAATATTTCTAGTTGTAAAAACCCCTAAGTTGCGATGCATGGGTAATATAAATTCATCTGAGAATAAAGATTTTGTTACACCAATGGGTATAGCTTCTTGACCAATACCAGAAAACCATTTGGAAATTTTACCTTGACGTAAAAGAATAAGCATTTTCTCTTCAATCAGGCGAGGTTTTAAAATTAGTTTGTACAACTCTAATAATTCCTCATTAGTGTATCCTTGACGATTAAAATCCATCAATTTTTAATTTTAGTTAGTAGTTTGAATTTTATGATTCAAGAAATCAAATGTAGTGGAATTATAAATAAAAAAAACCTTAACTAAGATTGTTAAGGTTTTTTATAGATTTATTATTTACTTATAATTCTCTAAAAATAGAATGCATTAAACGAGTTTTGTCATTTATACTCTCTTCAAGCGAAATCATAGTTTCAGTTCTTGAAACGCCATCAATATCGTCTATTTCAAAAATAATTTCTTTAGCGTGGGTAGTATTTTTTGCTCTAATTTTACAGAAAATATTATATTTTCCAGCAGTAACATAAGCAATGGTAACATTTGGTATTTTTCTTAAATCTTTAATTACTTGTTTCGTTTTTGAAGTTTTTCCTAAATATATTCCAACATGTGAAATAAAAGAGTACCCCATTTTTTCATAATCAAGGGTTAATGTAGAACCCTTAATAATTCCTTCATCTTCCATTTTTTTTACACGAACATGAATGGTACCAGCAGATACAACTAGTTTTTTAGCAATGTCAGTAAATGGTGTTCTTGCATTTTCTATTAATATATCTAATATTTGATGATCTATCTCATCTAATACAAATTTTTTCATACTATGTTTTTATTAAAAATAAAATATTTACCTGCAAATTTATCAAAAAAAAATCACTTATACACAAAATATTTACGAATTTGATAATTTTAATTGCTTAAAATCTAAATTTTCTGATTTTATTTCAGAATAGGTATGATAATTTGCTAAGTTTCCTATTTTTTCAATATGTTCTTCTCTTTCCAATTTCTGGTTGTTATATTTAAATATATACTGAATTCCAATATCTTGTAACCCATTATTTGGCGTCTTAACATTCTTATAAATTTTATCTAAAAATAAAGTTTCATTATTAGGAATGTTAAAATAGGATTGATAATTAAGAAAATTAGTTGTGGTAGCTAAAAAATAAAATCCTTGAAATAGTGCCATAAAATTGAATTTTCGAGTGATATCTCTATCATAATCATCTTTATAATGTCCACATTCAATTAAAATAGTGTTGTATCCTAATTTTTGAAAATTATCGCCTGTGGCTGTTGGGTAAAATTCATCAGTATATCTACCTATATGGTTTGGAATAACTTTTTGTAAGATAGAATTCATAGCCACAATAACACTCATAGTTTCTTTTCTTCCTTTTGTTAAGGTTCTTTCTTTATCTTCGGAAGGTGCTAAAAAAGAAATGGTAGCCGGATTTGAAGTTCCTTTTACGTTAAAAATGGAACGCTGGTCATGTAAATTAAAGCAAAAAGATGGATTGAAACGTTCTAATTCCTTTCGTAAAATGCTACTTTCTATTGCTTTTAGTTCAACAGCATCCCTATTTAAATCAATTTTAGCAGTATTTTCTCTAATAAAAAGAATTGCTCCATCTGGATTTAAGATAGGTATGAATGCTATGGTACAATTTTCGAGTATAGTTTGTATATAGGTTGAAATACCTTTTGTTGGTTTCTCTATAGCATTAAAGAAATCAAAAACGGCTTTAGTTCCAGTACTTTCATTTCCGTGCATTTGCGACCAAACTAAAATTTTGGTTTTTCCACTACCAATGCTAATTTTATAAATAGGGGTTTTATTTTCAGAATATCCGAGAATTTCTTTTTTAAATTTGGTTGAAAGTTTTTTTATTAAAGGTTCTATATCTTCAAATAATATTCTTCTTCCTTTTAAGGTTTCCTCAAAAAATTTAGGATAAGCAGCTAATAATTTATTTGCGTTTAACGTATTCATTTGTTTTAGTAAATTACAAATGTAAATATAACAAAGTTTACATTTGTAACCTGCAATATTTAAACAATTATATACAATTGTAATTAATTTTGCTTCACTATTAAATGTTAAAAACATATCTTATCAATAAAATTGATTGCAAAACTATAATTAGCTATTTATTAATATTTTCAATACTTTTATATATACTTATTGTTTAATATTTATAGATTTTAAATTAAAATTTATTGAATTTAATTTTGATTAGAAATTAGCTTTAGTTACATTTGTAAATCATAATATAAGTTACAATGGTAAACATAGAAGAATTTGCTTCAAGACTTAAATTAATGTTGAATTACTATGAGATTTCAGCAGCACAATTGGCAGAAAAAATTGAAGTGCAACGCTCAAGTATTTCTCACATTCTATCTGGTAGAAATAAACCTAGCCTAGAGTTTGTGCTGAAAATACTAAAAGCATTCCCTGAAGTGGAATTGTATTGGTTGCTAAATGGCAAAGGAAACTTTCCTAAAGTTGAAGATAGTGCTGTAAACACTTCTACTCTATCTCCTAATATAGAAAAAAACACAGTTGTAAATGACTTGTCAGAAACTAATAAATTACAATCTGCAATTAACCCAAATGATTTGATTATAGAACGGATTGTAGTTTTTTATAAAAATGGTACCTTCAAAAATTATACTCCATAAAAAGATGCTGTCCGAAAAATCCTTTATGCAAATCTAAAGGAGCACAGTCTAAAAATATTATTTATCTAATTATCAGCAATTTGATTGTTGTGAAATTGTTCATTTTTATTCAGAATGATATTTTATACTACCTTTTTTAACTGTCTTAATAGTACGCTATTCTAATAATTGAGCAATTCCTTTTCTAATAATCAAAATCATTTCGTCTTTATTAGTATTTTTAGATTGCATTTGAATGTTAACAATTTGGTTCATCATATTAACGGCCATTTTATCAAACTTAAATTTTTTGTATCGTTTTCCCAGTATTACAAATCTATCTGTTAAATTAGTAATTGCTTTAATATTATTACTTTCAACAATCATTTTATAACCTTGTCCGTATAAGTTTTGGGCTTGTTTATCTTTAGAATTAAACATCCCTGAAAGCACATGATTTGCTATGAACGGTAAATTTGTGGTGTCTTTTTCATTAATATAAATAGTAGTAATAGCATCAGCTAAGTTTTCTTTAGCGTCTTTATTTAGAGTAGTTAGTTTTTTTAATGCAGCAGGTTTATCTATTTGATACAAAGCAACTAAAGCACTTTTTGTCATCGCAAAAGATTCACTATTTAAAGCGCTTTCAAATATTGGTTTATATATTGGATCCACTAATTTACCTAGCACATCAATTGCTGCGGCTTTTACTAAAGTTTTTTTATCAAATTTTGCCAATTGTACAATTTTAGCGATAGCATCTTTTTTATTGTATTTTTGAAATAGATCAATATGTTCCAAGGCATATATCCTTAATTCATAAAAAGGATCATTAAACCCCTTAATAAGGGTGTAATAAGCTTCTTTATTGGCGGTTTGATTTTTAGCAATTTCTTCTAAAGCCAATTTTCTATCTAAATAATGCGGAGCGTGATTGAATTGATAAATATAATTAGCTAAGGTTTTATTATCATTTATTTCAGCCAATAATACATGTTTAGCATCTATGTTTATTAGTTTTGGTAATTTATTAAATGAAAAAGTAAAAGATTCATCTGCATGGTTTACCCATACATTATGTCGAACTTTATTATTATCTTCATAAATATCAATGCTTAAAGGAAATATAAAGGTCTTTCCTTGTTGTTTAATATTTACCGTTACCGTTTTATTAATAGTGTTGTAATCATAAGTTACATTCATTTTTATGTGTCCACTACCATAATACCATTCATTAAAAAACCAATTTAAATCTTTACCACTAACTTTTTCTAATGCTAATCGTAAATCTTCAGCTTCAGCAGTTCCAAATTTATGTTCGGTTAAATATTCTTTAAGTCCAGCAAAAAATGCATCGTCTCCTAAATAATCGTTTAACATATATAAGATAGTTCCTCCCTTTTGGTAACTAACTACATCAAACATGTCTTCTCTGTTTTTATAATAAAATCGAACTAAATCTTCCTTGTCTTTTTTGCTATTTAAATAGGTTTGTTGGTCTTCATACATTAAAGCGTTTGCTTTGTCATTACCATATTTATATTTAAGCCATAAATATTCCGCATAGGTAGCAAAAGATTCGTTTACGGTTAAATTAGACCAGCTTTCAGTAGTTACTAAATCTCCAAACCAATGATGAAATAGCTCATGCGAAATGGTATTTTCCCAGATATTTTCATCTACAAGTTGTCCTTTTTTTTGTTGAGCGCCTTCTCCATGTACAACAGCAGTAGTGTTTTCCATAGCTCCACTTACATAATCTCTAACTACAATTTGATCGTATTTGTTCCATTGATATAGAACTCCTGTGATGTTAGAAAAAAAAGTAATCATTTCGGGAGTTTCCCCAAAAATTTCTTTAGCAACGGGTTCATATTCCTTTTCAACATAATAATTTACTGGAATACCTTTCCAAGAATCTTTTACAATACTGAAGTCTCCTACTCCCATAAAAAACAAATATGGGGCATGCTTTTTATCCATTTTCCAATAATCTGTTCTTGTTCCGTTAGTGTTTTTAATTTGACTTACCAATTTACCATTTGAAAGGGTTACATATTTGTCTGGAACCGTCATATAAATTTCTTCGGTACTTTTTTGATTTGGAGCATCTATTGTAGGAAACCAACAACTATTGGATTCCGTTTCACCTTGAGTCCAAATTTCAGTTGGTTTATCGGGATCTTCTCCTTTAGGATCAATAAAATATAATCCTTTAGCATCGGTGATAGCTTCACTTCCACTTTGTTTAACTTTTTCAGGATTTGCAATGTAATTTACATAAACCGTATAGGATTCATCTTTAGTGTAGGTTTTGCCTAATTCAATGGTAATTTCATTATCAGAATAGTTATAATCGGCAGGTTTGTCATTTACCTTAACTTGTTTTATTGTAAAGGCTTTAGCATCTAAAACCACTTTGTTAGTTGGGTAAAAATGTGGGGAAAGTGTTACCCAGGCTTCACCATTCATCTGGCTTTGTTGAAAATTAAAATTTACTTTTAATTTGGTGTGAATTAAATCGTTGATTTTGGTTCTTTCAGCACGATAATCTGTATTTTGAGCAACTATAAATGTTGAGGAAATTAGAAATAAAGCAAGTATTATTTTTTTCATAAGGTCACTACTATTTAATTAAAGTATCAAAATTACTGTTTTAAATTAATTTAGTTGTTAATAAGCAGTTAAAAAGCCATACTGTAGGTTTAGTATGGCTTTAAATATTCTAAATGTTTTACAGATTATTTTAAGCTTTTAAAAAGACCTTCTAACTGTTTCATTTGGTTTGAATTACCGTCAATTTTAATTTCTTTCGATAATTTTATAATATCAGAAGGATTCATATGATCTCCTAAAATTCTAACAATTGCAAATCCTTTTTCGTCATCAGATCCAAATAAAACTACTTCATCTATTGAATCATCTTTACCTAAATAACTAACGCTAACATTACTTTTGTTTCGTTTAAACCGAGCCAATTGTTTGTATTTAGGATTTTTAAGAATTTTTTTAACTTTAGCTTCTTCTGCGTTGTATAATTTTTTGTTATCGTTATTCAATTGCAATGCTAAAAAGTTCATTTTTTTGATAGTATTTAGGGTGTTTTTGGCATTATCAGAAACATTAACTTCTTTTAATTGAATGATACTTGCAGGAATATCAATCGATATAAATTCATTATTCTCTTTACTATCAACAATGTATTTTTGTAATGTTGGCGTAGTATTACAAGAAGTTAACAACATTAATACCATTAATAAAAGACTGTTTGTTTTTAAAAATACTTTCATTTTATTGTTTTTTAAGTTGTTTACCACTTTCTGGTATATAGCTATTTGTTAACTCAGATATTTTATTTAAATCAATATCTCCAGTAAGTGATAAAATTACCGCTTGTTGGTCTGCTTTGTTTTTTAAATCACTTACAAACATTAATAATTCGCTTACATGATTTTCATCTTTTCCTTTTCGGATATATATTTTTACATGAGCATCCTTATCCTTAACTCTCATTAATTCAGTAAGTTTTGCTTTTTTTAAATAATTACTTACTACATTTTTCATTTGAGTTGCAATTTCGCTACTTTCCGTAGTAAACACTTTTAGCGAACTCAAATTCTGAACCATTTTAACATATTCTTGCGATTCAGGGTCATTTCCTTTAAAAGAACTTAACATTTGAAAAGCTTCTTTATTTACAATAACTGAAGTTACATCATCCATATCTTCAAATTTGTCAAAAATAGATTCTTGAGCAAAAGTAGTATAGGAAACTATTAGCAGAACTGCTATTAAAATTATTTTTTTCATTTTTTAGTTTATTTAAATTGTTTAAAAATTTTGTTTTTTGTGATTTCAAACTCTTGCAATTCTCCAATTGCAGTAGTTCCTTTGTTTAAATTTTTCGAAAGCATAGTTAATGCCATTTGTGTTTCATTAAAAACTTTTTCGGCTTTGTTTTGCTGATGTTTTTGATAACCAGTATAAACACTTATTAGTAAAACTAATGAGGCTGCTACGGTTAACCATCTCCAATTCCGTGGTTGACTGTTTAATTGGATGGTTTTAGTGAAACGCTCATTTTTACTAGTTGAAAAATAATTGAATAATGCTTGATACTCAATTAAATGAGGAGCTACATTATCACTTGAAAAATAAATTTTTAATTTATTTTCTTCGGCTAAGGTAGTTTCGCCATTTTCATATTTTTCCAACAACTTTTCTATGTTAGCTAATTCCATATTGATGTTGTTTTATTAATTGTTCTCTAATCGTTTTTCTCGCTCTTGATAAACTAACTCGTATTGCAGTTTGCTTAATTTGTAATACTTCAGCAATTTCTGCAAACTCATATTGTTCTATATCTCGTAATTGAATGATTAATTTTTGTTGTTCGGGTAATTTTTCAATCAACCTTTCCACTAAACTAATACTATCATTTAACTCTATTTTTTTTTGCAATGAAGTACCCTTTTCTTTATAATTGCTATGAACTAATGTTAAATTACTGGCTTGTTTAGATTTAAGTCGGTCAAAACAATAATTTTTTGTCATTGTCATTGCAAATGCTTCTATACTATTATAGGACTTTAAATTTTCTTTGTTTCTCCATAATTTAAAAAATAATTCTTGTGTTGCATCTTCTGCTTCTTCTGTTGAAACCAATAATCGTTTTGCTAAACGAAATACTTTGTCTTTAAATGGCATTACCGTATTCAGAAATTCCGACTGTTTCATTTTTAAGTTTGGTTTCTACAAATTTTTAGTTCGTTTTCACAATTATGACGAACAAGTTACGTTTTTGTAACAGAAGTTGTAAATATTGTAATTTAATTTCATAAATTTCGACATTATAAAAAATAACCTTAAATAATAATCAAAAAAACATGAAAAAAATAAGCTATATTTTAGTTCTAATTTTATTTATTAATATTCTTGAAGGTTGCAGTAAAAAAAATGATGACTACAACCCTGCCCCTACTAGCACAGTTAGTTTAGATAATCCAATTAATAATTTTGTTTGGAAGGCAATGAATTCATGGTATAATTGGCAGGAAAATGTTCCTGCTTTAGCAGATACTAAAGATGATAATTCAGAAAGTTACGCTACCTATTTAAATGGATTTTCAACTCCTGAAGATTTATTTAACAGCTTACTTTTTGATTTTGGTAATACCGATAGATTTTCTTGGTTTATACAAGATTATGTTGAACAGCAAAAACAGTTCCAAGGAATTTCTTTATCTTTTGGATTTAGGTTGCAAGGGGTTTCAATTAATACCAATGGGGATGTGATTTTATATGTTAGATATGTAAGTAATAATTCACCTGCATTTGATGCAGGTATAAAACGTGGCGATATTATTAATGCTATTGATGGTGTTGCTTTAAATGAAACCAATTATAATAATACGGTTAGCAAATTATCTAATGATACTGTTACGCTTTCATTTGTAACCGAAAATAGTGGAACGTTAACTTCTGTTGGAGATAAAACCATTACGGCAGTTGAAGTTGCAGATAATCCAGTTTATTTAACTAAGGTTTTTGACAATGTTAATGGTAGAAAAGTTGGCTATTTAGTTTATAACGGATTTAGATCATCTTATAATGATGAATTAAATGCTGCATTTGCGGATTTGAAGGCTGCTGGTGTTAATGAATTAATTTTAGATTTACGTTTAAATGGTGGTGGTTCCGTAGCTACATCCTCTTATTTAGCCAGTATGATTGATGGTAATACTGGAACGGATAAATTTGCCGATTTAAAATTCAACAGCAAACATACTAATGAAAATAGTACATACTCTTTCCAAAATACACAAAATGATTTTGATGCAACTGGAGCTAAAACAGGAGAAGAACCTGTAAATCGATTAACAGGAATTAACAGATTGTATGTACTAACTTCTCATAGTACGGCTTCTGCTAGTGAAATGATTATAAATGGCTTAAAACCTTATATGCCGGTTAAAGTAATTGGCACAACCACGTATGGTAAAAATGTAGGTTCTATTACGTTGTATGATTCTCAAAGTTCAGATTATACTAGTCAATCGTCTGCAAATGCAAGTCATAAAAACGCAATGCAACCCATAGTTTTTCAAATATTTAATAAACTTGGAGAAAGCAATTACACTAATGGATTTACTCCTGATATTGAAGTAATTGAATATCAATATTGGAATGCTATTTTACCTTTTGGTGATGAAAATGAAGTTGTTTTAAAAGCTGCGTTAGATGATATCCGTGGTTTAACAGCAAAATCTTTCACTAAAAATAAAAACATAACTCCATTAAAAGTATTACCTCTCGAGTCAAAATTTGATAAGGAAATGTATATAACAAGCGACTTTTTAAACTAACTTTTTGTAATTAAGACTATTATTAAAGGCAGGTTTTTCCTGTCTTTTTTAAATGAACTACCCCGAGGCAGAGCCATCGAGGTATCAAAACAATGTTAGTTGATCTGAGTGTACTTTTATATATTCTTTCTCTATTCCTTGATCTTTTTTTACATATGCTCTGATTACCTCCTCGTTTGAGTATTGTCCGACTGTGTTTGCATAAAATCCACTAGTCCAAAGCTTACCGTTCCAAAGTTTTGCCTTAATCTCTGGAAATCTTTGAAATAACT
>Ga0209633_10000833_pt1 | contig 33979 bp, 24 predicted proteins | sample Cruoilmetagenom1_FD_187290 | JGI IMG/M metagenome (GOLD analysis project Ga0209633, IMG submission 187290) | Oil polluted marine microbial communities from Coal Oil Point, Santa Barbara, California, USA - Sample 1 (SPAdes) (version 2) | ecosystem: Environmental > Aquatic > Marine > Oil seeps ... | reverse complement strand
TGTTTGCCAAAAAACTCTTGATCTTGTAAAAATTGTTGGTCTTTTACATTTTTATATTGTTTACCTGCTGTAAAACTGCTCATCATCATAAGGCCTCGACTATTCCCTCCTGGTGCTTCTAATTTTTCCTCTTCTTTATAAACAGATTCTGTTTTGTTAAAAGTCAACACATATGTTTTTTCAAACATACTTTTCATACGTTCGGCTATTTGCTTTTTCCGATCCTCACTCATTTTTCTACCACCAAAATTTTTCATGTCAATTGTTGTTTTTGATTGATAGTATGCCTTACCTTGAAAATCTTGTTGAGCAGTTAATGCTAAAGAGAATAGAAGTATGAATATTACAGTTAATTTTTTCATGATTTTTAAGTCTTAATTTAAGTTGCAAAAATATGCTTTAAATATCATTTAGACTTTTCAAATCATCAAATGTTAATCTTGTTTGTGTTAAACTATTCTTAAAACTACCCTTGAACTTTAATGATTACGTTTTCTCCTTTACCTTTTCTAGATTGAACTCTATCCATCATTTCTTTATTTTTCTTTTCCATGATCTCATCAAATTTTTCTTGGCTTACTACTTTTCCTTTTTTAGGTTCTTTAATTTCTATTTTCTCTTTAGGATTTAGAATAATTTTACTACAAATCAATGTTAATTTACCATCGTTAATTTCAAGAATTAACCCAGGTAATCCATTAAAGTTTTGTGGACCCGTATTAACAGGAATTTGCGGTGTATACCAAGCGGTAGTCGTTCTTTCTTTAGTGACTTCTTCAATTTCATTTTTATCATTAACAGTTTGCGATGTAACTTCTTCTTTAAATATGGCCTTATAACAAGTATAGGTACCAATATTTTTAGTTTCATTAACCAACTCCCATTGTTTAGAAGATAAACTATCCTTTATTAAAAAGAGTTTTCCATAAATCTCAGTCTTATTTGTAAACCTATTCTCTTTAACATTTTTATACATTACATCAGAGCCTCCTGTAACTCGAATCTGGATTCCAGAATTTGATGGCGAAGGTGCATCCAATTTTTCATTTTGTTTATAAATAGACTCATACTTGCTAAATGTTAATATATATTCTTTTTGAAACTGTTTTTTGAGCTGTTCTTGTATTTGTTTTTGTGTTGCTGAATTTTGTTTATTATCACCTACTTTTATATCAAATTTTCTATGCGATTTGTAGGTTGCAATACCTTGAAAATCTTGGGCAAATACTGAATTTACCAGTATTAATGCTAGAATTAAAATATTTATTTTCATCTATTTATTTTTAATTATTTATAATGCAAAAGTTGGAAATAATATAGATTATTTCAGTTAACTAGTGTTAACGTGTGTTAAGCTATTGGTTTGGTAATATGATTAGGCTTATTTTTGAACTATGAACCAAAAGAAATACAATTGGATTTTATATTTAATTAGTATAACAATACTTATCACATTAGTTGTTCAAGTGTATTGGAACTATAAGAATTACTTGTTAAACAAGCAAAATTTTACAAATGCGGTTCAAATAAGCTTAGATAATGCCTTAGAGAATTACTATGCTGATTTGGCCGAATCGAACCAATTGACTTTTGTTAATGTAAAATCTGATACTTTCAACCTAAAAAATACACATTCCCAAAAGAGTGCAGACTCCATTTTTATTAACTTACAAAATGAATATAAGACGAAATTTAACAAAAACGTTAAAGGGTATACTCAGATATTAGATTCTGCAAATGGTTTCACTTTTTTAGATTCTTCAAAAAAAATAACTAGAGTTAAAGTCGTTCGAGGAAAACAAGCCTCTGATAGTATTAAATTGCTAAAAAATATAACTTCTATTTATGTTTCTATACAGAATGATACCTTAGATTTTTCTAAATTGAATTCGCTTATAACAAAAGAATTTCAGCGAAAGAATTTCAACATCCCTTTTGCATTAAAATACTTTAAAAATGATAGCCTTTTTAATACTTACAATCAAAAAATAGTTACATCGAAGTATTTAACAACAACCCCTAAAACTAGGTTTTTAAAAGGAAATAAAAAACTAGAATTGGCCTATCCTAATGCAATCAAAATTATATTAAAACAAAGCTCTTTAGGCATACTATTATCACTTTTATTATCTATAGCCATTATATCTTCACTTTTTTATTTACTAAAAATAATAAAGCACCAAAAACAATTGGCAGAAGTTAAAAATGATCTAATCAGCAATATTACTCATGAATTCAAAACACCTATTTCAACTATTAGCGTAGCATTAGAAAGTATTAAGGATTTTAATGTCATTGATGATAAAGAAAAAACAAAAAACTATCTAGAAATATCTAGCCATCAACTAACCAAGCTTCATATTATGGTTGAAAAATTATTAGAAACTGCTACCTTAAATAGTGAAAATCTAAACTTAATGAAAGAAGAAGTAAATATTTCTAATTTACTTCAAATTATTGTCGACAAACATAGGATGCAAATCCGTAATAAAACAATAAATTACAATTCTCCAAAAAAAGAAATACTTGCAAAAGTTGATACGTTTCATTTTGAAAATAGCATCAACAATGTTATTGACAATGCGATAAAATATGGAGAGGGTGAAATTTCAGTCGAATTAACACAACATAAAAAAATATTTGAAATACTAATTTCTGACAATGGAACAACGCTAACAAATGCTCATAAAGATAAAATTTTCGAACAATTTTATCGAGTTCCGAAAGGAAATACGCATGATATTAAGGGTTTTGGAATTGGTTTGTATTATACCAAAAAAATTATCGAAAAACACAAAGGATCAATTCATTTAGACCTCAAGAATAAGCTTACTATCTTTAAAATTTCATTACCCATTGGATAAACCTATAACTATATTATTAGCTGAAGATGAACCCGCTCTAGGGCAAATTATCAAAGAAAGTCTAGAAACAAAGTCTTTTAAGGTGCTGTTATGTAAAGATGGTGAAATGGCTTATTCGGTGTACAATAATCAAAAACCAGATCTATTAGTTTTAGATGTAATGATGCCCAAGAAAGATGGATTCACTTTAGCCAAGGAGATTAGACAAGAAGATCGTGATATTCCTATTATTTTCTTAACTGCAAAATCACAAACACAAGATGTAGTTGAAGGATTTACCATTGGAGGCAATGATTATTTAAAAAAACCTTTTAGTATTGAAGAGCTTATTGTCAGAATAAATAATCTACTTTGCAGGGCTAAACTTCAACAAACTATTGAAGTTTTTACTATTGGTGCATATGCTTTTAATTTTCCAAAACAAACATTACAATATAAAAGTAAAGAGATAAAGCATCTTACACATCGTGAGGCTCATTTACTATTTCATCTGCTTAAAAATAAAAATCAAATTTTAGATCGTTCTTTGATCTTAACCAAACTATGGGGAAATGATGATTTTTTTGCGGCCAGAAGTATGGATGTATTTATTACCAAACTTCGTAAAAAATTGGGTCAAGATAAATCTATTCAGATTTTAAACGTTCGTGGGTTTGGGTATAAATTAACATTTTAAAAAATCGCCATCAATAATTAATAACTTTACACCTCCTTTAGTTACTGAACGATGCGAACTCAATGCATCAGAAACGATATAGGTCATACCTTCTTTAAGTACAAAATTTACATCATTTTCAAGCTCACTCACAAATTCACCTTCTAAACAATGCACAATATGTCCTTTCTCACACCAATGATCGGCGATATAGCCTTTAGAATATTGAACTAAACGAACACGTAAACCTTCAAATTGTTTTGTTTGCCAATAGGCTATTCCTGTATCTCCTTTATGTTCAGTTTTAGGTATTTTTGACCAGTCTATGGGCTGAAAAGGAATATTCAACATTTCTTACTAAAATTTAATTATTCAATACCCATTCTACAGCACTTTCCGCATGAATTTTTGTAGTATCAAAAACAGAAATAGCAACATCTGTAGCCTTAATTAATAAAGGAATTTCTGTACAACCTAAAATAACTCCTTGTGCACCTCTCTTTTCCAAATTTTTGATAATTGTTTTATAGATTTCTCGAGAAGCATCTTTTATTTGTCCGTGAACCAATTCGTTATAAATAATATTATGAACCTGTGTCCGTTCTTCGTCTGTAGGAATCAAAACTTCTATTCCGTGTTTTTGGATTAAAATATCTTTGTAGAAATCTTTCTCCATGGTGAATTTTGTCCCTAACAAGGCAACTTTTTTTAGTTGCTGCTTTGTTATTTGTTGTGCTGTTGCCTCTGCGATATGCAAGAAAGGAATTGAAATAGCATTCATTATAGCTTCACTACACAAATGCATAGTATTTGTGCATAAAATCACCACATCTGCACTAGCCATTTCCAATTGCTTAGCGGCTGTTGCCATCATTTCATCTAAGGCCTCCCAATTACCTTCATGTTGTAATTTTTCTACCTCGGCAAAATCTACAGTGACCATCACATTTTTGCAAGAATGAAATCCACCAAGTATTGCTTTTACTTTTTGATTGATGAGTTCATAATAAACTACGGATGATTCCCAACTCATTCCGCCAATTAGACCTATTGTTTTCATCTTCTATTTTGATTTTGAGATTCTTCGCTCCGTTTCTCTTCGCTCTGAATGACAAAATCTAATCTTGCCATTCTGCAATAAACAAATTTGTATCATGTCCACCTCCGTTGAATCTATTGGAAGAGAAGATTAGTTTTTTACCATCATTCGAAAATACCGGGAAGGCGTCAAAGGTTTCACCATGGGTTACACGTTCTAAATTTTTTCCATCAATATCAATCATATATAAATTGAATGGAAAGCCCCGTTCTGCCTCAAAATTAGAAGAGAATAAAATTTTCTTACCTGAAGGATGAAAAAACGGACTCCAATTGGCATTTCCTAAATTGGTAAGTCTTTTTAAATCACTTCCATCAGCGTTACAAATATATAATTCCATTTCTGTAGGTTGTACCAAACCTTCTGCTAATAAGTCTTTATACTCTTTAATTTCTTCTTTGGTTTTAGGTCTCGATGAACGGAAAATCAACTTTGTACCATCAGGAGAAAAGAATGCTCCACCATCATAGCCTAACTCAAAAGTAACTTGTTTTACATCAGTTCCGTCAATATTCATTGTATACAGATCTATATCACCATTTCTGGTAGAAGTAAATACTATTTTATCTCCTTTTGGTGAAACAGTTGGCTCTGCATCATAGCCTTTTTCATTAGTTAATTGAGCTGTAATGTTGCCTTCTAAATCGGCTACAAAAATATCATAGGTATCATAAATAGGCCAAATATACTTCCCTTCTTTTCGTAAAGGCGTTTCCGGACAAGCGTTTGCTCCTAGATGGGTTGAGGCATAAATAATATGTTTATTGTCTGGTAAAAAATACGAACAAGTTGTTCTTCCTTTACCTGTACTTATCATTTGCGGTATTTTATCCTTAAACGTATCATCAACATTCATTAAAAACATTTGGTCACAAGACACATTCCAATCTTTATTATTTGATTGAAACACCAATTGTTTATCATCAAAGCTCCAATAGGCCTCTGCATTATCACCTCCAAAGGTTACTTGACGTAATGATTTAAAATGTTTTTCTTCAGGGAAAATCAAAGAATCATTGACTGATGCTGCGGCTATATTTTGAACTTTTGCATTGGGAGTTTCAACTGTTGTAGTTGTAGTTGTTGTGACTTGCTTTGAACTGCAAGATTCTACAAAAATAAGTAGCACTAAAAAACTAATAAAACTTGATATTAACTTCATATTGAATAATTTCTATTGTAAATGGCAATTATTGCCTAATTTTGCCCAAAAATAATACTATTATGATGAATCGAATATTAATTTTTACTTTTTTTATTTTATTGCTTAGCTTTAAAAGTAATGCTCAAACTGAGGATAAAACTAAAACTCAAATTTATAAGGATGTTTCCTTTCTTGCTGATGATAAATTAGAAGGACGGTCTACAGGCACCAAAGGTGAAAAAGCTGCTGCTGATTATATTGCCATGCGATTTAAAGAAATTGGATTAACACCCAAAGGCAATAATGGCTATTTCCAAGATTTTACCTTCAAACCCAAAACACATCCACATGGAAAAGTAAATTATACAGATACCATTAGTGATAATGTCATAACTGGAAGAAATATTTTAGGTTATATTAATAATAATGCAAAAAACACCATTATTATTGGAGCACATTACGACCATTTAGGTTATGGTGATGATGGATCATTGTATAGAGGTAAAGAAAAATTAATCCACAATGGAGCAGATGATAATGCTAGTGGTGTCGCTATACTTTTAAATCTTGCTAGAAAATTAACCAAAACTAATAAAGGAAACAACTATCTAGTAATGGCTTTTTCTGGTGAAGAAATGGGCTTATTAGGTTCAAATTACTTTGTAAAACATGCAACTATCAGCCTTGATTCTGCAAACTATATGTTGAATATGGACATGGTAGGTCGTTTAAAAAAGGATAGTGCATTGGCTGTTTACGGCGTAGGCACTTCGCCATATTTCAAGCAGGTTGTAGATGCTTATGGTGATAAATTTAAATTGATTAAAAAAGAATCTGGTGTTGGTCCATCTGACCATACTTCATTTTATTTAAATGACATCCCTGTATTACATTTCTTTACCGGACAACATGAAGATTATCACAGACCTGGAGATGATACTGATAAACTGAATTATGCAGGCATGGAAGTTATTTCAACCTATATTTTTGATATTATTAGTGATTTAGACGATAATGGAAAAATGCCTTTCCGTAAAACAAAAAATGAAAGTGATGATGCACCTCGTTTTAAAGTAACTTTAGGTGTTGTGCCTGACTATATGTTTGATGGTAAAGGCATGCGAATTGATGGTGTGAGCGAAGATAAACCCGCTCAAAAAGCGGGTATACAAAAAGGAGATGTGGTTATTCAATTAGGAGAGCATGAAGTGATAGATATGATGGGCTATATGAAAGCCTTATCAAAATTCAAAAAAGGCGATACGACAACTGCTAAAATTTTGAGAAATAAAGAAACTGTAGAATTGAAGGTGACTTTTTAGCAAAAAAAATAATGCGATATTTTAAAGAAAGACCTCACAGGTTTTGAAAACCTATGAGGTCTTCTTATTTCTAATAATAAAAAAGATGTAATTTTGTAAAAATTTTGAAGAATTGATTAAAATTGGCAACATAGAACTTCCTGATTTTCCTTTGCTTTTAGCACCTATGGAAGATGTAAGTGATCCACCATTTAGGGCATTGTGCAAAGAACAAGGAGCTGATGTTGTGTACACAGAATTTATCTCCAGTGAGGGTTTGATACGCGATGCTGCCAAAAGTACTATGAAACTTGATATTTACGAGAAAGAACGTCCTGTTGGTATTCAAATTTTTGGTGCTAATTTGGATTCTATGTTACGTACGATCGAAATTGTAGAACAATCTAAGCCTGATATTATTGACATTAATTTTGGTTGTCCTGTAAAAAAAGTCGTTTCAAAAGGTGCCGGTGCAGGTATTCTAAAAGATATTGATCTCATGGTTTCCTTAACCGAAGCCATGGTAAAACACACTCATTTACCTGTAACAGTTAAAACACGCCTGGGTTGGGATGACAACTCAATTAAAATTGTTGAAGTTGCTGAAAGACTTCAGGATGTAGGTTGTAAGGCAATTGCTATTCACGGTAGAACCAGAGCTCAAATGTATAAAGGTAATGCAAACTGGAAGCCTATTGCCGAAGTTAAAAATAATCAAAGAATGCATATTCCTGTTTTTGGTAATGGCGATATTTCAACTCCTGAAAAAGCTATGGAAATGCGAGACATTTACGGATTAGATGGTGCTATGATTGGTAGGGCAACTATAGGAAATCCTTGGTTTTTTAGAGAAATTAAACATTATTTCAATACAGGAGAACATCTTGCTCCACCCACAATGGCAGAACGTATTGAAGCCTCGCGAAGACATTTACAAATGGCAATTGATTGGAAGGGAGAACGCTTAGGTATTGTAGAGACCAGACGTCATTATACCAATTATTTTAAAGGGATTCCACATTTTAAAGCGTATAGACTAAAAATGGTGACTACAGATGATGCCAAAGGTGTATTTGATGTTTTTGATGAAGTCATTGAAAAATTTGGAGATCATCAGTTTATCTAAAATACTGAATCCAATTTAAGATAATTGTCTCAAGCTTATTAAAACTTATACTTAAATCCAATCAAATAATTACCATCACCATTATTAAATGTAAGCTCCATATGCTCTTGTTGATAAGGGGTTGTAAACAGGTAAGTACTTCCTACTCCAATTACCGCACCTGCAAGCACATCATAAATATCATGTTTATCAGCATTTATCCTACTAAAACCGGTAAAACTTGCTAAAGCATAAGCTGGTATTCCATATTTCCAACCATATCTTTTTTGAATAAACGAAGCACTCTGAAAAGTTGTAGAAGTATGTGCTGAAGGAAAAGAATTATTATCCTCCAAATTTGGTCTTTGCTTATCAATTATACGCTTTAAACCAAGTGAAATAGCCCCATTTACTAAAAATCCTTTAGTAAATTGCCATGTTCCTTTTTTATCACCAATTATGATTGTAGTACCAAATGCTATTGTGGGCATTGCAAATAACAAGATATCTCCTGAAGTTTCAACAGTTTTACTTTGTGAAAAAGATATTTTGAAAAATAAAAAAAAGGGCAAAACTAAAAATAATTTTCGCATATTAAACTTAACGATTTGAATTCTAAACGCTTAATTAGTCCAAAAATTTTGACTGAGCTCAAATTGATTTTCTTTTAACCTGTGTTCGGTTAATAGTACCCAACAATTTTAGTAAAATTTCTTAAAACCAACCCCCATTTAGGTAACAACTTAACTAAACGATGGAATGACATTCCCAAATACAATTCTTGATTAAAAACCAACGCCTAGTGTAAAAGCAATTCGCATTCCGTCGTCACTATTAAAAGCCGAAATATTACCTGTTATTAAATCGGCTGCATTGATAAAAACACCACCACCAACAGAGGTATTCCAATTGTCATTATCAAAATTTTGCAAATTATCATCTATCCATACTTTACCATAATCAAATCCTCCATAAATTCCTATTTGTATTGGTAATAATCCGGTTTTTCGTTTTCTAAAATTAAATCGCAAATCTGTATTCTGGTAAAATGCACTTTTACCGGTAAAACGTTGCGATCTATAGCCTCTTAAACCATCATGAGCCCCAATGGAAGCAGCTTGAAAAAATTCAAAATCATCACCTAAATTAACATGTGCCTTTAGTTTAGTAGCCAAGACCAATCTCCCATTAGACAATAATTTATAATCAAAACCTAATTGAGGTATGATATAGGCAAAACCTCTATCCGTTTGATCTCCATTAATTTTATAACCTACTTGCAATGAAGTCATCATCCCTAAAGTTGGAAAAGCTTTATTGTCCTGATTTTCATAATAATATTTCGCATCTACCCCAAAGAAGTTTTGCTCAATCTCATCCTGCGTATTTAAAAAATCTGTAATAAATCTATTGATTGTTTCTTGTACTTCTATAGATTCATAAGAAATAGATGTTTTAAAACTTGCCCCTAAAGCTCCTCTCCAAATTAATGAAGGTGCAATTTTTACAGTCCTTAATTTAACACGGTTAAAATCCAGCCCTTTGTCATCATCTAAATTAGGAGTGCCATTGCCATAACCAAAGAAGTTTATGGCATAATTTGGACTTGTGAATTTACCGTCAAAACCAAAATTCATAGTACCAATAACGTTTGCAAACTCACCACTATAGTCAAGTTCATATCCTTGGGTTGAGAAAAAATATGCTCCAGAAAAAATATGCTGAGCGGTAAATGGATTTCGTTCGAAACCGTAAGTTGTATACGTATCCATAATTCCAATTTTAAAACCATCATCCGGGTTTGAACCAATACTGGGTACTATTTGATTTATATTGGTTTTAAGTTTTGTGTAATTATACACATTGGTTTCATAATCATCAGTCCGTTTTAAATTTCCATTATTAGTTTTATAAGTATTCTTCTTTGACTTATAATCATAGACCTTGACATTCTTGCCATTTTCAATGTCATAAGTATCATTATTTTGTCCTCCAATAATTCTTACTTTAATCAATCTTGCTCCTTTTCCATATACTTTAAAAACATCTTCATCATCTAAACCATAGATCCAAATTTCTTTAGTACTGTTTTTATTGTAAACTCTTTGATAGAATACCTCTTCCTTTTTACCTTTTTTAATACGATATGCAGTTACTTTGGTATTGCCATTTATCATCCTTTCAATTTCAAACCAATCATCTTTATCAGTGCCCCTTAATACTGCAAAATTATTTATTACTTTAAAATAATCATTTGCTATTTTCGGAAGATTTTTAATTCTTTCTAAAAGTATACGTTTAATTTCAATAATGGTATCATCATGCACTTCCTTTGGAAAAGATTCAAAAGCATTATCAATAACCAATGCTGTTAGATTCTTTTGGATCAATGCTACTTGCATATCCCATTGTTTTCTATCCATATTATTGAGTAAAACCATATCTAATGAATACGGGCTAGCATTAAATCCTTTTACATTTCTAATATCATCCATAAAACCTTCCATTAATTTTAATGGTGGAATTGCACGGGTGGCAAAATTCATAAATGCACCATCTCCCATAATAGAAAAAGCTTGATCTCTATCTCTTGGAATAGGTTTATATACAACCTTATTCCCTTCTTTGAATTCTGCCCAACGCCATTGATCAACATGTCTGTCCCAATCACCAATTACCATATCAAATAATCTAGCCCTTAGAAACATGGCATCATCAACTATATATTTTTCATCTTTTCTAAGTTTCTTTAATAAATTATCTGTGTTCTCTATAGTATTGGCATACCCAAAACTTTTAAGATTACCATGACCATCAGACACATGTTCTTCAATCATATATAACTCATCACCAAATTCAGTATTAAATTTTTCTAAAGCGTTTTGTTTTGGCACAAAATACAATATCGGGTTGGTATGGTAAAGATCAACCGCATCAGAGAGTTGACCAATAGTAAACGGTGCATATGGATGCCCACCTGTATAAAAATCTTGCAATAAACTTTCGGTAAAAGTATCATCAAATTGACCTTCAATATATTGATCTTTAAAGGCCATAGCTTGTAAATATACCGTCGCACTCTTGCGTACAGCACGCATTACATAACCTTTTCCATTTTTATCAATCAAACGAAGAGATTTAGATTGATGTCCACCTCCTTTTCTTACGGGTTTTAATCCACCAAATAAAGTGTCTAAATTAACTGTTGGTGCAGTCACTTTAGTACCATAATATTTTCGATAGCGATTGCCCCAGATTGAGGTATGAAATTTGCTTTTACTGACTTCTTTATCAGTATAAACTGACGCCTTAACGGAAGCTGGAAAATTAGTATTAAAGTCTGGCATTTTAACCGTTTGGTTTGCAGAGAATACATTTGTTTGATAAATGACTGCGTTTGTTTTTGCCTTATAAAAACGTACAAATGAAGACCCGTCTTTAAACACATCTAATTTTACAAAACCTGGATTACTTGAAGAAAAGTTGCCATTAACATTTCTTGTTGCTGTTGCTTTTGAACCTGAACCGCTAACAATTTGTGGTATATTATCTTGAACTATGTATTGCAAATTATGTTCATGACCAGAGACAAAAATAACCTTCTCATTTTCCTGAGCCAAAGTGACCACTCGTTTTTTAAAGTTATTATATTTTTGATTTTGCAAATCTGCCGGTGAAATTCCACTTGTTTTTCTAATCACATTTTTTAAAGTACCTAAAACCGGCAATGGTTTCATATGAGATCCAAAAGAGTATTGCCCACCATGTGGACCATTTGTAAACATAGGGTGATGCATTGCTATTAATGTAGTTTTACCTCTAGATTTTTTAATTAAACTTTCCAGCTCTTCAAAGAATTTTATTCGGGTTCTAATTTCACAATTGTCATTAATTGTTGGATGTTTGTCCCAATTGGTCATGTACCATTCAGTATCAATAATAATGAGTTCAATATCATTTGTAATATGTACTTTTTCAATGGGACAACCGTTTTCAGGTAAAAATGAATTTTTACCCAATTTATCTTCCACATACTTTTCTTGTCTTTTTAACCCTTTTAATCCATTTGAATACCAGTCATGGTTACCGGGAATAAAAATAGTATTGCCTTTAAAGTCTTTAACAGCATCTATTTGTACATTAAGTTGATGTTCTGCAAATGTTCTTTCTTTATGTCCTTTTTTCGGTAGTCCTTTTGGATAAATATTATCGCCCAAAAAAATAGCTGTACTATTTATTGAAGCTTTTGAAAGCGTTGTCTTAAATGATTGTAATGCCAATGATGAAGTTCCTAAATCTGAATTACCGGCATCTCCAATAAAGTAAAAAGAATGTGAAATTTCTTTATCAGGAAATTGTGTGTTGTAGTTGTTATTTTTAATTTGAGTGTTGTAGGTTGCACAAGCACTCAGTAAATAAATGAGAATAACACTTAAAATGAGTTTATAATAAATCCTCATAGATTAATTTTAAAATTAAACACCTTGAGATTTAAATGCAATGGCAAAAGCAATTACAGAAACCACAATACCAATTAAAAAAATAGTATAGGTAATCCTTAATATTTTATACTTTTTATGTAAAACCAACCCTAAAAAATAGAGATCTTTTTTCATTGATGAATATAAATAATCTCTATCTTTCATCATTTCACCCATGGCCCATTCAAAGTCGTCTAATTTCATTTTATAGAAATTGCCAAAAAACAATAAATTTACTTTTTTTTGCTTTACATCTTCTTTGGTAAATTCGCCACTGGTAACATTTGGACGCGTTGCTAATACCGAAAGTGCCATAGATACCAAACTAAATACTACAAAAATTACTGTAGGAATAATTAGATAGTGATTTGAAGGATTGTCTAACTTCGGAATTAAGTTTGACAATGCCATTGATATTATTATGGCATTTACAGATAATAAAATATTAGCCTTAGTATCTGCAATATCACTTAAAGTAATATGGTTTTTTAAGGTAACTCTAAACATGGTTTCAATACCACGCTCAGGAATTTCTGCCCTGTCTTTTTTCAATTTAACTTCTACTGCCTTAAGTTTATTTTTATTTTTTTCTTGCTTAAGCTTCTTTAAAGATTTAAATAATTGTGCTAAATTTTTGTCCTTAATTTTTTGCCAATTTATCCTTGCATAATTGGTATAATATTGATGTTGATTTGTGAAAAAGTCAATATTTTCTTGAATCCATTCTGTATCTGCAATATCTTTCAACTCCAATAACCTCCATTCTTCACGAAGCAATTCATTCGTCTCAGAAAAAATTTTATTACCAATATGAGCACAATCTGCATCAAGCATTATTTTTTCAAGTATATTTTTTGGTTCTTCTAACATACTTGTCACTAAAATGCATTGTTGAAGTTTTGAAATTATTTCAGATGAAACATTTTCTTTTTCTAAAAACTTTTTTGCAATTTGAGCACTGTGTGTTTCGTGATTATCATTGCTTTTAATATATCCAATATCATGAAACCAAGCCGCTAACTCCAAAATTTGAACTTCTTTTGGATCTATATTTTCACCTATGGCTAATTCCTTAACAAAATTAACAACCCTTTGGGTATGACTGAGGTTATGATATAAATAGGTTTTTGGTAAATTTTCGGTCAATTGAGCAACAACATAATGCTCTGTTTTTTGTAATATATCCATTAAATATTTATGCTTTTATGTCTTCAATTAATTGATCTATGGTCATTGTAGTTTTTTCATTAAAATTGGTCTTATAAATTACCTCAACACGTAAAGCTTTAAGACCTGTAACACCTTGTAAATCTTCTAACTCTAGCTTTTCTACTTTGCCTAACAATTTTTTAGATTGCAAATATTTAATATACTTTTTATATTCTTGAGCATCTTTACCCTGTGCATAAACAATTGCTATTTTTCCAGGTATTGTCAATCGTTCAGTTGTACCTTTTATATGAGCCTTATCAATTCTTTTCTTAATAATTTCATATCGAATATTATAAGCTCCATCAACATCAAACTGTTTTTCATCCATTCTAAATTTAATGGCCAATGAATTACTATGCACTAAAATTAATGACGCAATTTCTAATTTATGGTCTAATTCGCTTTTCAAATTATGAGCAACATTTTCCATCTCACACATTATTTGTAATTGCCATAAACGAAGGTTGTATAAATGTAAAGCATCATACTCTAAATGTTTTACTAATGATTGCCCTATATACATATTAAATTCAACGCCATCGGTTTTATAACGTTCAAAATAATGAGGAAACATCTTTTGTGCCTCTTCTTGTTTTTTATCTAGATAATTTGCCAATTTTTCATTGAGGGTGGTAACACTTTCTTCATAAGCCTTTCTTTGTTCATAAACCACCTGTAGATTACTATCTAACCTATTCATATACACCTCAACAGATTGCTTAAGTTGAGCATCTATTTTCTTGGCATGATTAAAAACAGGATAAATTTCACGCTTTAAAAAATCAAGGATACCTATTTCATCACCTGCATGTAATCCCTTTTTAACTGAGATAAGATATTCTTCAACTCGAAACATTAGTTCATCGTAAATTGGTAATTTTTCTATCTTACAAGCATTATCCAATACATTTAGGGCTAAATCTAACTGTGTTACTAAATCATTTTTTATAGCTAAATTTCTTGCTAGAGAAGATCCTTTAATATCAGATTGACCGTATAATGGATATACATTTTTAAATACTATATCATCTAATTTTGGAGATTCTTCTCTTTTAAGGTTATCGTTATAATACTTTTCAGCTGCCTCATAAAAACGCCATTTTACGGTTGGATGAATGGTTGTATAATGTTCTTGTATTGTCACTTCTAAAATATTTTTATGCTCTTCAGATGAGCGTTTAACGGCGGCTCTAAAAACCGGTAGAATATCTTTTAATTTATTCTGATTAACCGAATTCAGTTCATAAGGTCTGGGCGAAGCTATTTCCAATAAGGCCAAATCATTATTATCTGTTGCTTTTATAGGGATAAGAATTAAACTTTGAATTCCATTTTTCTTCAAATTCTTATAAAAAGGATTTTTATTTGTTGCCTTTCCATATTTCTCAACGTCAGAAATGGTAATTACTTCATGCTTATGCAACACTTTATTTACAATGCTATTACAAAAATATTGATCGCAATTAATTTCTGTTTCATCATTTAAAATTAAGCTTTCAGATTTTTTAATTTTTGTATTGCATACTTTAGTGTTGAAGGCATCAAATATTGAAAAGCCTAACATTAAATCCTTAATATTATAGAACTTTCTTAAATTTAAACGCAAATCTGAGACAAGATGCTCATCGCTCCTCAATAAGTTATCTTTTAACGATGATAACGTTTCATCAGAGGTTACGTCAAAAAGATTCATAATTCCGAAGCCCTTAAAAACATAACTCATCGGTGGAAATTTTTCTTTCCAAACCTCAATATTGTCAAAATTATCTAATAACAATTTATAATCTTCTTCAGTTATTTTAGGAGCATTTTCCGTTGGAATAATTTCTGCTAAGTCAACATTATATGCTACTCTGTAAGTATGCATCACACCGGTTTCCACGTTGGGAATATCGAAAAAGAATGGTCTTTTTAAATCTATGTTATAACCATAACAAATATTCAAAATAGCTACGCACGAATTTATATATAATTCATTCTCTTCAATATTTCTAATTTTAAATTCATATGCATCTCCTGCATTTTTTAAAATTTTTTGAAATCGAGATGAAAATTTAAATGAGGCGAATAAAAAAGGTATACTTGCCGCTTTTATCTCGTTTGTTTGTAAAGGCTCTGGAAATAAAGGCTCTAATAAGGTGTCAATTTGTTTTTGATACTTATCTAATAAGGATAGATCAGTAAAACCTGATAGTAATTCAGGGTGTTTTTTAAACTTTTCTAGCATCCTCAAAGAGGATGCATAAAATGGATGATCTTTATTAGTAGCATACTTTTTATAGTAAAAAAACACCTTATTAAAATCTACATGAAGCTTTAAAGGAAGCTCTTTGTATTCGAAGTTATTTAAGTCTTGAACTTTCATAATCTGAACATTGTGTTTACTAAAATACATAATTATTAAGTATCAGTCGTAAAATTGTACTTATATTAACAAATCAGAAGTTTAAATTTTGTTAAATTATTGAATTATTTTCTTAGAAATTCTTGAACTTGCAATTAATGCAGCTATGTATCCTAAAGTTAGGATAGTAAAAAAAACAATGAAGACATTAACAAAAGTGAATTTGACTGGATAAGGTAAGGATTCAGTAATCATAATAAAACCTAATTTTTGTTGCAGGATAATAAACAAAACTGAAACCATCAAACCAACAACCAATCCGAAAAAAGAGAGTAAGAAACCCTGATAGACAAATATCTTTTTAATTTCATTAATATTCGCTCCAAGACTAAATAAGGTCTTTAAATTTTCTCTTTTATCTAAAATCATCATTACAATTGCACCAATAACATTAAAAAGAGCAATAATTAATATCAATGTAAAAATTAAATAAGAAACCAAATTCTCTGTATTCAACATTTTATGAAAAACGGCGTTCAATTGTGCCCTTGTTTCCACTTTAAAATTGTTACCCAGTTTTTTTTGCAGACTATGTATTAGAACTTCTTTATTAGCATTTGGAACTAATTTCAATTCTATACCTGAAATCTGGTTAGGTTTATAATTCAATAAACTCTGCACAAGTGCCAAGTGAGCAAATACATATTTTTTATCTATTTCTTCAGTCAATCTAAAAACACCAACCGGTTGTAAATCAATCTTGTTAAATGCAGTTTTCGGATTATTGATATAACCTTTACCCGGCTTAGGTACATATACTTTTAATGACTCTAAAAAATCATAAGCTCCTAAGGATAAGGTGGCAGAAATTCCATTACCAATTACAACAGTATGTATAGCATCTCTATCTAACCAATCTCCAACATATAAAGCAGTATCAACATTATTAACCATTAAATAATTAGCATCTACACCCTTAATACTGGCAATATGTGACTTTTCTTTATAAGCAAAAAATGCCCTTTCTTCTAGCACTTTACTATAACTTACTATATCTTTATTTTGCAATAAAGTAGTCATGCTATCGGTAAAAAAAAATGACTTCCCTTTTACGGGACTTATTTTCAGATCGGGATCAGAAACTCTAATAAAATCTAAACTAAACTCTTTTAATCCAGAAAAAACTGAAAGTACTATAAATAAAGCAATAGTCCCAACTATAACTCCAATAGCCGCAATTAGGGTGATGATATTAATGGCATTATTACTGCTCTTAGAAAATAAATATCGCTTCGCTATGTATAGAGGAAATTTCAAATGTTTATTTATAATGTTTTATTATGGAAACATATAACCTTTGATGATTACTTTTAATCATGTCGCTTTCAACTTATCGTTTATCTCTTTTTGACAATATATCCGGATTTTTTATGGGATCATCAACATCACCACGTAACGATTGATCTATATTTTCTATATAATCTAAAGAATCATCTAAATAAAAAGTAAGTTCAGGCATACGACGGAGTTGATGTTTGGTACGTTGGGCCAGTTCATGCTTTATTAAAGCGGTATTAGAGGATATTCCTTTTATGAGAGCTTCACTCTTATTTGTAGGAAAAATGCTTAAATAAACTTTTGCATCAGACAAATCAGAAGTTACAATTACTTTTGTTACAGAAATAATTACACCCTTCATCCCTTCTTGTGCTGCATGCTGTAATACATCAACCAAATCTTTTTGTATAACCCCTGCAATTTTTTTTTGTCTGTTTGTTTCCATGCTGCAAAAATAAGAACTTATCTTGACTTTATATTTAAAACTGATAATCATTATTTTTGAATGGGTTTAACCCGTATTATGAGCATATAATGATAATATTATTTACTTTTGAACAAGTAAATACCTCTACATAATAATTGTAGGTACGATATTAAATCATTTTATATGAAAAAAATAGAACATATTGGAATTGCGGTTAAAGATTTAGAAAAATCTAATATACTTTTCAAACAATTATTTGGCAATGCACATTATAAAATAGAAGAAGTAGTCTCTGAAGGTGTAAAAACTTCATTTTTCAAAGCTGGACCAAACAAAATAGAGTTGTTAGAGGCTACAAATTCTGATAGCCCCATCGCCAAATTTATTGAAAAAAAAGGAGAAGGAATTCATCATATTGCCTTTGCCGTTGACGATATAACCTTAGAGATCAAACGACTTAAAGATGAAGGTTTTACGGTTTTAAACAACAGTCCGAAACGAGGGGCAGACAATAAATTGGTTGCATTTTTGCATCCTAAAAGCACCAATGGGGTTTTAATTGAATTATGCCAAGAAATTAAATAGAATTAAGTATATTGCATCGCAAAAATTAGCTATTTATCTTCATGAGTAAATCTTTTGAAAAATACCAAAAACGGAAGTTAAAGTCGTCGTACGCATCTGTGATTTTAAGTATTGCATTTGTTTTGTTTTTATTGGGTTTATTCGGTTTATTGGTTTTAAATACCAAAAAAATATCAGATTATTTTAAGGAACAGGCTTCTATAACCATCTTTTTAAAAGATGATGCCAATAAGCAAACGATTAAAAATTTACAAACATTATTAAAAAGTGAACCTTTTACAAAATCTATTACTTACGTCTCCAAAGATGAAGCCGCAGAGATAGCAAAAAAAGAAAATGGAGAAGATTTTATGGAATTTTTAGGCTATAACCCTTTAAAGAATGCTATTGATCTTTATATTAAAGCCGATTTTGTTTCACCTGAAAAAATGAGTGAAATAGAAGATAGTCTTATTAAAAATAAGGCCGTGTTTGAAGTTTCATATGACAAACCTTTAATTAGTTTAATGACTAAAAACATAAAGCGAATTAGCCTTTGGGTATTAATATTTAGTAGTGTTTTTACTTTAATAGCCATGTTATTAATAAATAACTCTATTAGATTATCTGTATATTCTAAGCGTTTTACCATTAAAACCATGCAATTGGTCGGTGCTACCAAGCGGTTTATTAGAAAACCTTTTGTTAGGAGTAGTATAAAATTGGGTGCCGTAGGTGCCTTAGTTGCTCTTGTTGCTCTGGCAATAGCAGTATATTATTTGAACCTAAATTTTCCTGAATTTGGATTTCTAGAAAATATAGAATTACTTGCAATTTTATTTGGTGGTATTTTTTTATTAGGTATTATTATCACTTGGGTAAGTGCTTTTTTTGCAACACAAAGATTTTTAAACCTAAGAACGGATCAACTATATTACTAGATAAATTACAACATTATCAATAATTTATGCTCATTTTGAATAAATAATATCTTATGGCTAAAGAGAAAAAACCTGACCAAATGACCAATAAAACAGAAAATCATAGCAACGAATTTCTATTCGGTAAACGAAATTATTTAATTATGCTTGTTGGTTTGATTGTCATAGCTCTTGGTTTTATTTTAATGGCCGGCGGTGGTAGTGATGATCCAACAGTTTTTAACGAAGAAATATATAATTTTAGAAGAATACGCCTAGCCCCAACACTTGTTTTAATCGGTTTTGCTATTGAAATTTATGCTATTCTAGCAAATCCTACAAAGTAGTAATGAGTTATTTAGAAGCAATTATTTTAGGATTAATTCAAGGATTAACTGAATTTTTACCCGTATCCTCAAGTGGTCATTTAGAACTGGTTAAAGCCATATTTGGAGACAATTCATTACCTGAAGAAAGTCTCACATTTACCGTAATTTTACATTTTGCTACAGCCTTGAGCACTCTTCTAGTCTTTAGAAAAGAAGTATTAGAAATAATTAAAGGGTTATTTCAGTTTAAATGGAATGAAGAAATGATTTTTTCAATTAAAATAATCATTTCAATGATACCTGCCGTAATTATAGGTCTTTTATTTGAAAAACAATTGGAAGCATTTTTTGGAGGTAGAATTCTATTAGTTGGCTGTATGCTATTGGTTACGGCCATTTTATTATTATTGGCTGATAGAGCTAAAAATACTTCAAAAAACGTTTCTTATGGCAACGCATTGATTATTGGAGTATCTCAGGCTATAGCCATGTTACCTGGTATTTCCCGTTCTGGGGCAACTATTTCTACATCGGTTTTGTTAGGCGTTGATCGCACCAAAGCTGCACGTTTTTCATTTTTAATGGTGGTACCTTTAATTTTTGGTAAAGTGGCTAAAGATATAATGGGTGGAGATATTACATTTGAAAGCTCTCAAATAGGAATTATGGGCGTAGGTTTTGTGGCTGCTTTTGTTTCAGGCTTGTTTGCTTGTAATTGGATGATAACCTTAGTTAAAAAAAGTAAATTATCTTATTTTGCAATCTATTGTACTATTATAGGTTTAATCGCAATAATATATGCCTTATTCTTCAAATAAATGACTGCCGAAGATTTTCAGAATGGACAATTGTTACTTATTGATAAACCATTACATTGGACATCGTTTCAAGTTGTAAACAAACTACGATGGGAGATAAGAAAACAATTTAATATAAAAAAAATAAAAGTTGGTCATGCCGGAACTTTAGATCCTTTAGCCACTGGTTTATTAATTATTTGCACCGGTAAATTCACAAAAAAAATAGATACTTTTCAAGCTCAAGAAAAAGAGTATACAGGTACATTTACTATGGGTGCCACTACACCATCTTATGATTTGGAGACTGAAATAGACAAGAAATTCTCTATTGATCATATAACGGAGCAACTATTAAAAAATACCACCTCTCAATTTAAAGGTGTTATAGAGCAAAAACCACCTATATATTCAGCCATAAAAAAAGATGGAAAACGATTATATGAATTGGCAAGAGCTGGTGAAACTACCGAAATAAAATCGCGTAAAGTAACTATTTCAAAATTTGAAATTACCAAAATTAACCTGCCATATATAGATTTCCTTGTAGTTTGTAGCAAAGGAACTTATATTCGCTCTCTAGCTCATGACTTTGGCAATGCATTACAGTCAGGAGCTCATTTATCAGTTTTAAGACGAACAAGAATAGGTGAGTTTACTCTTAAAGATGCCAAGACTATTGATGCTTTTCTAAGCACATTGGGCAAGCCGTAACAATTTTACCAATTCACTTTCAATTTCTACTCCTTTATTGGTATTATACCAATTCTGCAATTTTTCTTTAAAATTTACATCTAACTTCCCAAATTCTTCTTTTTGTTTTTCTACCATTTTTGTGGCTTCCAAAGGTCTTGGACCCCAATCACTTATTACCTCTTGCGTTTCGCTATTTAACATAATTAGTTTTGGAATAGCTTTACCTCCATTGGTTAAAAAATGATTTATTAAAGCTTCATTCTCATCGCGTAATACAATTTTTAAATCAATATTTTCAGAAGTTTCCGCCACTTTATTAATTACAGGTAGTATTTGAGCAGCATCTCCACACCAACCTTCAGAGATTACTAACCAAGTATATTTTTGAGATAAATTTTCAGTTACATCTTTAGTGTTCTCAGAAAGATTAATGGTTTTATCCAATCGTTTCATTCTACTATTATTCAATTTGCTATAATGTAAAATTTCATCGGACTGAACCACTCCTGTAGATTTATTCTCCCTTAATAATTCAGAGATTAAATCTCTGTATACTTGATAGGATATAGAATTTCCTAAGCTAATTGTAATATTATTTCTCATTGTTTAAATTATAAAAAGTGGCGAATTTAATTAAATAATAGTACGTAAAAGGTAACATTCATTACAATAGTTTATTTTGAATTGTACCTTAATTTTAAATTTTCAAGCATAATCTCTGTCATTCTTTCTAAATCTACCCTATATTTCCAATTCCAACTAGTTTTGGCTAAGTTATCATCAATACTCTCCGGCCAACTCTCAGCTATTTGCTGTCTGAAATCCGGAGCATAGGTTATACTAAAATCCGAAATATGTTTTTGTATAGATTTAGTAATTTCACTTGGTGTAAAATTAATCGCTGCAATGTTATATGAAGTAAAATTAATTGGCAATTCTGTTTGCATCAAACTAATGGTGGCATTAACTGCGTCATCCATATACATCATTGGCAATCTGGTATGTTCAGATAAAAAACAATTGTAGGTCCTATCAGTTATAGCTTTATGAAATATTTCTACTGCATAATCTGTCGTTCCACCACCAGGATTTGTTTTCCAACTTATAATACCGGGATATCGTACACTTCTTACATCTACATTATATTTACTTTTATAATAATCGCACCAACGTTCTCCCGCCAATTTACTAATCCCATAGACCGTTGTCGGTTCCATTATAGTATTTTGAGGCGTATTGGTATGTGGTGTTGAATTCCCAAAAACGGCTATAGAACTTGGCCAAAACACCTTATTAATATGACCTTCTTTGGCTAATTCTAAAACATGAAGTAAAGAATTCATATTTAAGTCCCATGCCTTATGCGGATATTTCTCAGCAGTTACAGACAACATTGCTGCTAGCGAATAAACTTCAGAAATATTATATTTTTTAATAATATTTAAAATTGCATTTTTATCAGTAGCATCTAAAATTTCAAATTTCCCTTCAGCCATCAACTCGGTATTACCAATTCTAATATCTGAAGCTATAACATTATCAACACCAAATAATTGTCGCAATTTTAAAGTAAGCTCAGTGCCAATTTGACCAGATGCACCAATAATTAATTTAATAGTATTATCCATGTAATGAATTAAAAAACCCGACAAATATAATTAATTTAAAAGTTCTTAGGCTTAAAAAAATCTTTAATAATTGTTTACATTTGCCCTATACTTCTAATTCTAAAAGTGATTTAAAATTGACATTAAAAATGAATAATTCTAAATTCATATATTTTACACTCTTATTACTTATAGTTATATCTTGTAAAAAAAATGAAATAACAGAAGGTGAAAATGATTCAGTTGCTATGGATTCAATTGAGATCCAAGATCTAACAAAAATTAGAGGTGTTGGGGTAACGTTGACCTCAGATGCTAGAAAAAAAGTTGAAAACTGGAAAGAATATGCACAATTGGACCTGTTTTTAGAAAAATTTTACAGTATCTCACCTAACGAAGCCCTAAATCTTTCTCAAGAGTTAACAACCTCTACTAAACAACTCAAAGATTCTATAAGCATAGAAAGATTTAAACAACCAGATGTAAGTATTAGAATTAATGTACTTCATAACGCTACTTTACGTTTAGCTGATATGTCCTCAATCCCTAAAATAAACCCTTTGGAGGTACAAGATGAAACTCAAAATATTCTTGATGCTTTTTCAGCTTTGAATTCCAAAATAAACAATCTTACCAAACAAGAAAAAATTGAAGCAGAATTAAAAGAGTTTGAGGTTAATTAAAGAAATTATCAGTTAATATAATAATTATCAAAACAATAATTCTTTTTATTAAATTTGCTCAATATAGAACCACAATAAATTACCTTTTATGCATAAAAAATTACATTCAGTTTTATTATTATTATTTTCTATAGGCATGTTATTTGCTCAAGAATTACCATTATCTATTGATAACGTTATTAATATTAAAAAAAACAATAAAGCAACTTTTCAAACTATTACAAATCAATACGAAAATTACTTCTCTTCTAAAAATGTTGATAAAAAAGGTAGTGGTTACAAACCTTTTAAGAGATGGGAATATCACTGGAGTCATTACCTGCAAGAAGATGGTACTATAGCACCTGCCAATCATTTATGGAATGCTTGGGAGCAAAAACAAAAGATGACAAAATCTGGGAAAGTAGCAAGTAATTGGACAACTAAAGGGCCATTTGCTCAATCTAGCAATAGCGGACAAGGAAGAATAAATACGGTTGTTGTTGACCCTAACAATACCAACACATTATATGTTGGAGCCCCTTCCGGAGGTTTATGGAAATCAACTGACAATGGTGTAAACTGGACACCCTTAACCGATAATTTACCACAAATAGGAGTTTCAGGTATTGCTATTGACCCTAATAATTCAAATATAATTTATATCTCCACCGGTGATGATGATGCTGGTAATTCTTATTCCATTGGTGTTTTAAAATCTACAGATGGTGGTGCAACATGGAATCAAACCGGAGCCATTGATGGAAGCCCTATTTCAAGTAATGAAATTTCGATTGACCCATCTAATTCAAATACTATTTGGGTAGCTACTAGTAATGGTTTATTTCAATCTACAAATGGCGGTACAACATGGGAGAGCAAATTATCAGGAAATATTAAAGATTTTAAACTTAAGCCGGATGATGCTACTACTGTTTATGCAGTGACCGATAGTAGGTTTTATAAATCGGTAAGTGGTGCGGCATTTATTTTAACTACTATTGGGTTACCTAGTTCAACAATAGTTGGCAGGATGACCATTGAAGTAACTCCTGCTGCACCTAACAATGTTTATGTCTTAGCAGCTAGTAATAATAATTATACATTCTTAGGTGTCTTCAAATCTATTGATAGTGGTACAAGCTTTACCAAAACGGATGAATCTAATGATATTTTTGGTGCTGATCAGGCTTGGTATGATTTAGCATTTACCATTTCTCCAGCGGATGAAAACATTATGTTTGTTGGGGTTCTTGACATTTGGAAGTCTATAGATGGTGGCAATAATTTTACTAAAATCAATGCCTGGAATCAAATAACTCCTACATATACCCATGCTGATATACATTTTATGAGATATTATAATGGGATTTTATATGCGGGTACCGATGGCGGTGTTTATAAATCAACCAATAATGGAGGTACTTTTGCAGATCTTACAGAAAATTTATCTATCAGTCAATTTTATAAAGTTTCAGTATCTAAGAAAAATTCTAATAAGTTAGCCGGTGGTCTACAAGATAATGGCGGATTTTCATACGCTACAAATATTTGGCATAATTATCATGGTGGTGACGGTATGGATGCTGCTTCAGACCCCAATAATGAGAATGTTTATTATGGCTTCATGCAACATGGACAATTTTTATTTAAAACAATTAATACAGGTCTTAATGGAACAGCATTAACCGGTGCACCTAATCAAGAAACAGGGCCAAACGATGATGGAGGAAGCTGGGTCACACCACTAGTGGCTAACAAAGCAAGTGAATTATATGCAGGTTATGGTAAATTGTACTTGTTGGTAAATGATGCTTGGTCTCAAGTATCTGATTATACTTTTGGCGGAGATTTAGATGCACTTGAAATAGATCCAAGTAATAACAATAACATATTTGCTTCACGAAACCTTAATTTATATTTAAGTAAGGACAAAGGTGCTACATTTATTGCTCGGACTTCAGTGCAAACTGGACTTACCGGCTCTTTTATTAGCTCAATAGAAGTACATCATTCTGATAGTAATATTGTTTGGGTAACAACTGCAGGAGCTAACCCTCAATTTCCTAGTAGTGGCCATACTGGTGGCGGCGTTTTCAAATCTTTTGATGGCGGACTAACATTTACAAATATTACTGATAATTTGCCGAACGAATCAAAATTTGTAGTTAGACATCACCCTTTTACAACCAACAATTCAATTTATGTGGGTACAGCTTTAGGGGTGTATCATAGAAATGATGATACTAATACTTGGGAAGTGTTTTCAACAAACTTGCCTAACGTAGCTGTTTCTGATATTGAGATCAATACATACGATAATACTATAACTGCTGCAACTTATGGAAGAGGTGTATGGCAATCGTCCATACCTGCTATAATTTTACCAGAAAATGATATAGAATTATTAAAAATTAATTTAACCGGTGGTGTTTTAAGTTGTGGTGACCTTTCTACGAAAATTATTGTACAGAATAATGGTCAAAACAGTATTACCTCATTTGCTGTACATTATAATATTGATGGAGGCACTGATCAAGTCTATAATTGGACAGGTTCTATTGCCTCACAAGCAACAGCGACAATTATTTTACCGGCTATAGCTGTTACAGAAGGCCCGCATATAATAAATGCTAATCTTGTTTTGTCAAATGATGAAAATTCTAATAATAACGCATCGCAGAGTACTTTTTCGCTAACGGTAAATCAAAGTGGAGAAGGTCAATATTTGAATACTTTTGGAGATGTAAACCAAGATATCTGGTTAGTTTCTGACAACAATTTATGGCAGATTGGTATGCCAACTACAAACTTGCTTAATGGAGTAGTAAATTCAGGATATATAACAAATCCAACGGGAAATTATCCTGATCAAACGGTGAGTCACTTAACGTCACCTTGTTATGATTTAACCTCTATACAAAACCCTGTGTTAAGGTTTAAAATGGCATTTGATTTAGAAGAATACTGGGATATAGTTTACGTAGAATATTCAATTGATGATAGTGCTACATGGCAAATTTTAGGATCTGCTAATGACCCAAATTGGTACAATAGTGATAGGACTAACCAAACAACCGGAAATGATTGTTTTAATTGTGTAGGTGCTCAATGGACCGGAACTGACGCTACTTTAAATGATTATAGTTATAATTTGACCACATTAAATGGACAGTCGAGTATAATGTTTAGATTTAAATTTGTTTCTGATCAAAATTTAAATCAAGAAGGTGTAGTAGTTGATGACTTTGTCATTGATGGTGTCTTAGGAGTTAATGATTTTGAGGATGGAGAATTTTTAATATACCCTAATCCTTCTTCAGATATATTTAATATTAAACGCTTCAATACTGTAGGAGATAATATGACTATTGATGTTTATGATATTACTGGCAAACTTATTAGAAAACGTAAAGGCATTACGGAGGCTGATTATGAATTGAATATGAAGGGTGTTGCCAAAGGTGTTTATTTTCTAAAAATTAAAATTGACAATAAACAATTGGTTAAAAAATTGATATTGAAATAATAAATTCTAAAGTTTAACTTGGATCTAAATAGTAGTTATAAATTAATACTAAGATAGTTTTAAAACTCCAAGAGTACAACTCTTGGAGTTTTTTATTTTTATAAGTTTTTTAAATACAAATATATCATTTCCTTGCTATAACCTTGTTATTATAATAGTGATCTTTTTAATAGTAGACTCTTGTCTTCTATATAAACTTAAAACACATTCTAATTTAACTACAAAAACAAAATAATTCCTCAGCTATTTTAACTTTTATTTGAATTCAATATTTATTTTTATTACATGTTTTTCAATTTATATGCCTGTTTTATAAATAGTTAATTGTAATTTAAAAAACTCCCTACTTTCCGTGAATTTTAAAAATACCCAGTATCGCTATTGACTTGTATTAATTTTATAAATACATTTAACACAGCTAAACATACTCTACTTTGATAAATCTAAGACCATCAATATCACATTTAAAACAATCCACATGAAAAAAAAATTACTATTACTTAATCTCTTCTTTTTAATTGTTACAAATTTATTTGCCCAAAAAGATTCGCTTCAAGTCGCTCGCATCCCAATTGGACCTCCACCATCATCTTCTGGTACAATTCATTTTGATTTTGACAATGCCGGAAATCAAATAAAAAGATATTTTCCTTATAACAAATCTTCAAAACAAGAAGTTATTGCAGCCACAGCAATTCAAGAAATTAACGAAGAAAACAAAAGTGAATTGAGTTATTTTCCGAATCCTATAGAAGCTGAATTGACCATTTCTTGGGTTAAGAGTAAAAATACCTATATCAATTCTATACAGGTATTTAATATTAATGGCAAATTGATAAGAAGTTTTAACCCCTCTAAAAGTAATCAAGAATTAAGTTTACCCTTTCAAAATATTGCTAGTGGTGTTTACATTATAAAAGCACTCTTTAACAACGGAAAACAAGATTCCTTTAAAGTTATCAAAAAATAAAATCCACCCAATAAAATCAGCTAAACATGAAAAAATTACTACTCATCATTAATTTATCAATAGTTTTTGGACTCAATAGTCAGAATTATCAACAAAGGACAGCAGGTCAGCCAACAGGTAGTTCACAAGAAGTGGGCATCACAGCAGGTCAATTATCAGTTTCATTAACTGGGGGAGCGAACTATCAAGTACCCATAGCTGTCTCACCAGGAATAAATGGTATAGTTCCTCAAATTGGACTTATATACAATAGTCAAGGCAGTAACGGAATAGCTGGGTATGGATGGAATATCTCCGGTATTTCTGCTATTACTAGAATACCCTCTACAAAATTTCACGATAACATAATTGATGGTGTTGATTTTGACAACAATGACCGCTTTGCCTTAGACGGTCAACGGCTTATTTTAAAAAGTGGCATTTATGGTAAAGATGGAGCAGTTTATGAAACCGAAAATTATAGTAACATAAAAGTTATATCTTATGGTAATTATGATTCCCCAACTTATTTCAAGGTCTTTTACCCTGATGGTACGGTAGTTTATTATGGTAGCACTTCTAATTCAAGAAATGGAGTTACTTGGAGCATTCAAAAATGGATAAACCCTCAAGATATTCGCATGACCTATATTTATAACAATGTGGGAACTTCTTTATATATTAGTAAAATTAACTATGGCAGAAAGGCATCGGATGCTGCGTTAAATACTATTGAATTTATTTATAAAACAAGAAACAGATTTGAACATGCATTTACATCAGGAATTTATCAATATACAAATACTAAAATTTTAAGCGAAATTAATGTTACTGGAAACAATACCAATTTTAGAACATATAGTTTAGAGCATAATACTACAAGCTTAGGCTATGAAAGATTGACAAAGATTACCGAAAAAAGTGGTAGTAAAAGCTATAATCCCACACTTTTCACTTATGATGACACCAATAATGATCATTTATTTCAACCTACTACAACTAATTTAGGGTTAACCAACACCAACGCTATAAATACAAGTTATATTTCCGGAGATTTTAATGGTGATGCCAAAATGGATGTTATTGCCTATCCAATTACCGGTTCAGAAACCAAAAAAGAATACTGGCTCTTTACCGATATTGACAATGGAGGGTCTAATAATGCTAAGGTTCATAAAATAGGAAAATTTGAAGATATTTTTTCCATAAGCTCATTAAACCATAATAATAAACTAATGACTCAACAAGGTTGGATCATTATACAAAAATCAGGAAGTTCTTATAAGTTTAAAGTTGCAGGAATAGGCCCACCTAGTTCTGGAGGTTTTCCTGTAGTGTTTTATGATAAAACCTGGTCACAAACATACACCAGTAGATATTCATGTGATGGTAATACATCAACCTATGCTGTACCTCAAAAATTCATTTCCGGAGACTTTAATGGAGATGGTTTAACTGATATTTTAGCTATTAGCAAATCATATTCTTATAGTAATTGTGTAAAACAATATCCTTGTGAAGATGATAACCCTCAACTACTGCAACAGTTTGGTAAAGCTCAAGATAGCATTATAGATACACCTAATATAAGGAGACCTCCAATTGATGATGGTTGTTGCGATTGTAATTCCCATACTGTCAACTCTTCAAAAGTATCATTTATTGATTTAAACAGAAATATAACTTCAAATTTCTCAAATGTAGCAGGTTATTTAAGTAGGGTTCTACCGAATTCTAAAAATGATTACGACATACAAGTAGGCGATTTTAATGGTGATGGTAAATCTGATTTCTTCATCATTCAAGAAGATAAAATGAAGGTATATTCGTTAGACAACAATAACCGATTAGTGACCTTGGCTGATATTACTGCTGATACAGAAATTGACATTAACAAACCTCATTTATTAGGTGACTATAACGGAGATGGAAAAATAGATGTAGTTATGCCTACAAATGAAAATCAAGACCGCTGGGCTTTTTATTTTTCTAAAGGTAATGGTTTTCAAAAAAAAGTTGGTACTATTGGTGTATATTATGTCTTACCTAAAATTTTAGGAAGTAATGGAAGACAAGATTTTTATTATATACCTAATGATATCAATAGTGATGGTAAAACCGATATTGTTTATATTAACAACAGAGCTTATGAACCTAGGCAATCTGGATATCATTTTACTAATTTTAAAGTGCTGGAAAATATTACCGTAAATCCAACTACCATTTCTTTTAATAAAGTTTCAGATGCTTTGGGCAATAATGGAGATATTGGTGTTGGAAAAACGCCACTTCCTATTTTTCTCAATCAAAACAACCTCAATCAAAATTTAGAAATAGCATTATTAAGTGGATCTAAAATCCATCATTTTAAACATACCAAGGATCACCGCCAAGATGTATTATTACGCCAAGTTACTACAGGTAATGGTGTAGTAGAAACTATAAACTACCACCCTCTAGTAGCTAATGGAAATGACCCTGAAATGCAAGTGTATAGACCTTCATCCTCAGAAACCTATCCTTATGTAGATCTCAAAACCATTCCTGCTATACAAGTAGTTTCTAAACTTGAAAAAGAAAGTGACAACCAATATAGTAAACAACTATTTTCTTATTATAGTGCAGTATCTAACGTAGAAGGGCTTGGTTTTCTTGGCTTTAAAAGTGTGTTACGATCCAATTGGTTTCACGATGGGGGCAACCCAATTATGAGTGTTACCAAACATGATATGACCAAAAGAGGTGCAGTATATGAATCGTATTCTGCTAAAGGGTATTTATATTCTTTTCAAAATACACCAAGCAACTTTATCAATAAAACGGTTAATAATTATACTGTTGTTTTATCACCTAAAAAGGTTTTTAAATTAACCAACACTTCATCAACAAGTTATAATGGGCTACAAAATACTTCGGTAAGTAGTACTATGACTTATGATACGTACAATAATCCTATAAGTAATACCACAATTATAAAAGCGGGAGGTACTACACAACAAACCCAAACTACTGATTTAATATATCAACATAACGCTGACGGCGGCTCTTCATTAAACAACCCATATTATATAGGTCTAATAAAACAAAAAAATGTAGGAACTACAGCTGGAGGCGATACGTATACCACAGAAGAACGACTAGCCTATAACAATTCATTGTTGTTAACACAAAAAAAACAGAAAGGACACAATACACCTTTCATTACGGAAGACTATACTTACGACGCTTTTGGTAATATTACTAGAAAAACAACCACTGCTAGCGGAACAAGTAGAGTAAACTCTTTTGCGTATGATACCTCCGGCAGGTTTTTAACAGAAGAAACCGACCTCGAAGGTTTAAGTACAAAATATTTGTATGATGCTAATGGTTACTTACTAAAAGAAACGAATCCTTTTGGCTTAACTTCACAGTATACTTATGACACTTGGGGCAAAAAAATAAGTGAGATAGATTATTTAGGTAACCAAACTGTGATTAGTTATTCTCGTTCAGGCTTTAATTCAACTATTACTATCACCAATCCTGATGGTTCAAAAGGTTATAAAAAATTTGACGATTTAGGTAGAGAAATCATTAGCGGTACTTATGGACTCAATGATAAGTGGACATACATTAAAACTGATTATGATATTTACGACCGAGAAATAAGTGTTAGCGAACCCTATTTTGGTAGTGCATCTCAATACAACATGTCAACTTATGATGGTTATGGAAGATTATCACAAACCAAAAATGCAACAGGAAAAACTACAACTATTTCTTATAATGGTTTAAGTACTACAGTAACTGATGGCTACAAAACCGTGAGTACCACAAAAAATGCATTAGGGCAAGTTGCACGTCTGACAGATGATGGTGGTACAATTAATTATACCTATTTTGCTCATGGTGGTGTAAAACGCTCTGCTTTTGATACTGCTATTACCACCATGCAATATGATGGCTGGGGTAGAAAAACAAAATTAATCGACCCTTCTGCGGGGATTTATCAATATGAATATAATGCCTTTGGCGAAACCACTAAAGAAATAACACCTAAAGGTGAAACCTCTTATATATTAGATAGTAATGGTAAGCTAACCCAAAAAATAGTGCAGGGAGATGCAACAGATTTACGATCTACCTATACTTATAATGGCACTACAAAATTATTACAACGCATTACAGCCAATAGTGGTGCTAGTTATGTTTATACCTATGATAATTATAAACGTTTAAACAAAACTACAGAAACCAATGCTAGTGCTATTTTTGAAAGCAGTACAACTTTTGATAATCTAGGGAGACCCATTACTGAACGTTATATAGCTCAAAATTTATCAAATAATAAAACAAGTGATATCACCATTAGAAATGAATATAAAAACGGAAGCTTATATCGCATTTTAGATAATGCTAGTCAAAATCAATTATGGAAAATCAATACTATTAATCAGAGAGGGCAAATTACAAATGCTGATTTGGGTAATGGTATCACAGAACAATCAGCATATGATGCTTATGGTCTACCAACAAGTATTCGTTATGAAAAAGATAATACCAATCTTATTGATTTAAACTTTGATTTTAACGCTCAACGGGGCATTTTAAACAGTAGAAGTAGTAATCTATATAACCATAACGAAACTTTTCAATATGACAATTTAAATAGGTTAACAGGATATACAAATACCAACGGACAACAACAAACACAAAATTATGATGGTAAAGGTAGAATAACCCGCAATGAAATAGGAGATTTTAAATATGCCAATACCTCAAAACCATACCAGAACACCTCAATTGACCTGTCTGGCACTACTACTCTTTATGATAATGGTAATGCTGCACAGGACATCAATTATAATGCCTTTAAAGCACCTGTAAGAATTTCAGTTTCAAATGGAAAAGACTCACATGCAAGTTCGAGTAATGTTATTAATTTTGAATACAATATATTTCAACAACGAAGTACTGTCAAATATGAAATGTACACCCCAAGATACTTATTGTACAAAACCAAACATTTTTCAGCAGATGGTGCTTCTGAAATCACTATAGATCATAACCTTAATACAACAGAATTTGTAACCTATATAGGTGGAGATGCCTATAGTGCACCTATAGTCTATAAAAGCAATGGCAGTTCTACAGAATTCTTATATTTGCATAGAGACTATTTAGCTAGTATTATTGCGATTAGCGACTCGCAAGGCACGCTCATTGAAAAACGCCATTTTGACGCTTGGGGTAAAGTGGCCATGGTAAAAGACCAAAATGGTAATTCTTTAAGTAGTTTAACTGTTTTAAACCGCGGTTATACCGGGCATGAACATTTGCAAAAAGTTGATTTAATCAACATGAATGCACGGTTATATGATGCTAATTTACACCGTTTTTTAGCACCAGATAATTTTGTGCAAGATCCTTATAATACACAAAACTACAATAGGTATGGCTATGTGCTGAATAACCCTTTGAGTTATGTAGATCAAGATGGGGAGTTTTTATTTACAGCCTTTCTTATTGGTGCTGCTGTAGCTATGGTAATAGATTATGGCATTCAGGTTGCGGTTAATTATGCACAAGGTTATAAAGGCTCTGATGCATGGTTTAACAAAGTTGATTTCTTTGATGTTGCTGTCTCAGGCGTCATTGGAGGCTTAACTGCTGGTTATGGCTCTAGTTTTAATGCAGGAAAACATGTGGGTAAATTTGGCATGTTTTTATTAAAAAACCCAAAAATAGTAACAGCAAGTAGTATAGCTATAACTTCGGCTATTGACATTACTGGTGAAGGTGTTCAGCCCGTAACATTTAACCAATTTGGGCAACGTGTGGTAACTGGTATAGCTACACAATATGCAACAAAAGCTATTGGTAATGCTTTAAAGCCTAAAAATTACCATCCAGATGTCGAAATTGATGGGCAAAAATATAAAATAAGACCCTATGACGACCCTAGTTTAGAAAA
>Ga0209633_10000832_pt1 | contig 34014 bp, 34 predicted proteins | sample Cruoilmetagenom1_FD_187290 | JGI IMG/M metagenome (GOLD analysis project Ga0209633, IMG submission 187290) | Oil polluted marine microbial communities from Coal Oil Point, Santa Barbara, California, USA - Sample 1 (SPAdes) (version 2) | ecosystem: Environmental > Aquatic > Marine > Oil seeps ... | reverse complement strand
TTGCTCTTGCAATTCCTAATCTTTTGGTACATTTTCATAGTTATCATTTTGAGTCTGTCCGCCTGTTGTATTTGTCGTTATTTACATACAGTAACGGATGGACTCTCTTTTTTCTTCACAGATGGGTACTTTTGTTTTCCATACTATGGGTAATTCAGCTTACCATTTCCAAATTTACGCCATCTTCTTCTGCAATGCTACAGGCGTCAAGGTCGATAATTACCTTCCTGGCCCCATCATCAATAGATTCAGTTCCATATCTGCGAGTAAGCTCAATAGCTTCGCGAGATATGTTCCGCTGTGCAATTCTCTGAAGTGCATGGTTTGTGTATAACCCCAGTTGAGTGTGTTGTATTGTTTCCGAACATCGCGTATAGACCCCATTAATAGTCCGGAAGCCCGAGGGGGTTGTAATAATCATTTATTGCATCACTCACATAGGAATGGAAAAAATCTTCATAATTCCATTCAGCTTCTCTTTCGTCTTCATCGAATACAAGCTTACAGTAGTCAATAAGGAACTTTTGAACTCCATCTATGGTCTGTTCAATAAGTTCATTAGAGAAATTGATTAAGTAACACGACAAATCACCTTGATTGTATTCTTGAGAAATTAATATCTCGGGGCATTTTTTCTCAACACTCTTAAACGTGGATTGGCTATTGTGTTTTAGGAAATTCCAAATGGTATACATTTTGTCATAATTATTATATGAATCGAGTTCTAAGATAGATTCTTTTTTTGTTCCCTTGAATGCAAGCAAAGCCTCACGGTTATATGAATTACCCTCATATCCATTGTCTGTTAGTAATTTGAGAATTACGGCATCTATCTGTGCTGCTAATTGATGAAAATATTGAGCATATAAGCTGTTATATAATTTCGTTCGTTTGAAATCTGCATACTGGTGAGAATAAGCAGATTTGATACGGGCATATGTAGCCGCTTCATCATAGTTCGCAATACCCATTTGTAAGTTATCATCATCAGCTGCTGTGAAATCATGTCCCTTAATTTCTGATAAGAACTGATCAATAAAAATTTTCTGGGACTCCATCCATTCTTTTTTTATCAGGGATAACTCTTTCTTGATTACATTTACTTTGTAATCATCTTCCTTGGATTTAGCTGGTTTATACAGCTGGCTATTTTTGTTTGTTTTGAGATTTTTTCGATCGTCATCAATATGAAAGTATTCACAGAATCTCTTCATATCGACAGACACCATCTGTTTCTCGGTTTTCTTTCCCTTTAGAAAGAGTCCGTAGTAGCGGGTGTCGTCATAAGGGATGTCTTCATACCACTCAATTGAGTATTTCTTTGGTTCATGATTTTTCATGTTTCCTCCATAATTTAGGCAACTCAATGCCACAGATAAATCCATCTTTCCTTATGGAGAACTAATATCCACCAACAAAAATTGATGAAATCATAACTACAGAAGTTACGTAGTTAATTTAGGATAACATTAAATCTGAATCATATCAATAAGAGTTCATTTGATTTTTATGATATATTCTTACACCAGAGATCAAGTCATGGCTGATAGTGTCTTGATTAAAGTAAATGAGATGACTCAGGAAGAAGTTATATGGTTTCCAACCGCAGTTACAGATAGTCTCTATCATAGTTATATTGTACCTCAGAAAGATGCATAATCCTTCGGGCAGTCTACTTATAGACAGTTGTGGAAAGTTTTGTTGGTCTTTCGGTTAACGATCCTGAATTGTAAAGAATCCAGGATGACCCTTTGCATAGAGTTTATGCAAGGACTATCTGGATCTATTGCTCCGGCATACAAGACAGTAGAAATCCTGGCAATGGTTCATCCAGTTGATAATGGAGATCCGGTTATTACAATAATGTTGTATGGATATGAATAATGTGCATGTGAAAAATCATACAATTTTAACAACAAATTCGCCACTTCGAGCAACACAAACCCCATCTTTAATTATAAAACACTCTACCCAGTGATGCCCCTTGTATCTTGTTGGCTCACGCCTGATTTTTGTGCCCAATTCGAATGCTGATTCACCATCACTATTGTAAAAGTCTCCTCGGAGACAGTGAGCATCTGTAGCCTCTCTTCCTGTATTGACAACTTGCCAATACACAGTGTATGGAGCTGGAACATTTGTTTTTGCTTTGAAACAGATTTTTTTATAAAGCTCGACAGTTCCCCCGTTCGAAAGAGCATAATTTGACGATCCATCTGAGAATAAACGCCAACCCTTCTTATTGTAACTGGCTGATATCTCAACGTTTTGAGTTAGTCTTAATGACCATTTTGATCGTGGGTCCTGTCGATGAGAGACATTAAAATTCATCAGCTGAGAACTTGCAGAGGATGTGATTGGTATTTTCTGGGGTAATTTCAGGCTCTTATAGAAGTATGACTCATTCAACTGGTCTTCAATGTTTATGAAATCCTCATAAACCCAGTCAACCCATTGGAAAAATGCTCTCGCTCGTACATGATTATCTTCATGCCACCTGTCTGCGAAATTTTCACCATAATTAGTTGGGTTCGGTATATTCCATTTCCCGTCTGGAGTCCTTGTAATCAAGTTGTACGTTGATTCCGCCAGAGACTTATTAAATCTAAAAGTGGATCGAATCTGCTGCGATTGTTCAGAAAGTCTATGAATTAGATTAGTAAGGGTTTCATTAATAGACGACTCATTCTGATATGCCTGAGCTGCTAAAACGGTAATGATCATGGATATGGGCTTATAGTTCTCATTGCTTGTGTTTGAAAAACGGATATCACGATGTCTTTTTAACAGCTGTATTGATCGTTGGAGCGGTGTTTTAACATGAATATCAGGTATATCAGTCACTGAATTAAAAAGTCCATCATTCCGATAATTTTCGAAAATGATACTCTTCTGCAATATTTTTACTTCATTGAATGCATTTCGATTTCTTTCAAAGAACCACGCGGAGAAATCCTTTGGATTGCTTGTTGTCCAGTTATATATTGATTGTTCCTTATCCCTATTGGTTACTGCAATTGAATTTCTATGCCATTGAATCTCTCTGAAAGTGTTCCATTCTTCCTGTACCGATGGTAAAATATCCATATGAAAGCCGATTCCGTCTTGCTCAGCATAATTCAATGTCCAACATCTTTTCCCTTCATCATCCAACAATTTCTCATAGGTTCCATGTTTTTTCAGCTGATCACCAACTTGATGCTTGACCACTTCAGGTGTTATTTTATTTTTTTCATGTTTTAAGCAACACACCATATCGATATCATAGTCAGCATCTTTACTGTCTCTGTATGGCCGGATTTCAGTACCAAGCTTAAATGATCCTTGGAGGTATACTTCCGGTTCATGAGTAGAACCTGGATAATCTCCTTCTATGAGATAATTACACATTGTTTCAAAACGTTCCATGGCCTGTCTATATTTAGATGGTGAAATGTCGAGAGCTTCAGATGCCTGCTGAAGAGATTCCTCCGTAACTGTCTTTATCGGTAAATCTATATTACTAAGCATTGAAAAATCTCCTGATTTGTTCTGATTTATGGGTGAAACTATGATCTGCTCTTGATATCAGATTATCAATTATCGATACATCATCAAGAGGAAGGGGCAGATCACTTTCAAAATCTATCCGGATTATTTGATTAGGCTGTAACATAAGCTTCAGGTAATTTAAGGCACTTTGGCTTTGTAAAGATAGAATGAATCCAATAAAGTCCTTATGATGCCATCCGTTTATTAATCCCCATTTACGTGCATGATTAATTCCATACATCGTTTTCGAGCTTCCCGTACCAATTGATAGAACTCGGATATCTTCAACATTAATACCAAGATGTTTCTGAGCATCTATAACCGCGGCTAAAGCCGGATTATTTGCCCATAGGCCACCATCTGCAAGAAGATATTGACTTATATTATGGGGATCAAAATAAGTTGGAGCTGAGCAAGAAGCGAGAACCGCATCCTTTACCAAAACCGGATTGTCTCTTGTGAACTCCTTTGAGTAAGCAGATTTAAATACATGAACACATCCATTTCCGACATCTGTCGCAGGTAGTAGCAGAGGTTTCGGGATTTCCCCTAAAGTTAATTCCTTGAACACTTCAGAAAGAATCTTGTTCAAATAATCCGAGCCATAAACACTTTGGAACATGGGCTGTACCATGTTTCTTAAGTTTCGACCGGGGAGCATGAACTTTTTCTTTTTAAAAATCTTCTTTCCATGATCGACATACATGTTAGAGATTTGGGAGACAGGAATCTTTGACGCAATTCCTGCTGCAATGATTGAACCAGTACTGGTTCCCGTAATCATATCTACATTTCCAAGTAGATTTATTTTTAGACGTTCTTCTGTGCATTGGAGTAGATGTGCTGGATATACACCTCTGATTCCTCCGCCGTCAATACTTAATATACGAAATTGCTTACTCAAATTATCCTCCTATTTCTTGTCCTTAGGAGGACAAGGGTCATTCCCGTAACTGTTCCCTCCTCGGATTCTTCCATCTCTACCATGAATCTTGGTGTCAGATTGTTGATTCCGAGCGATTTCTTCTGCTCGTTCGATTGCCTCAGCCTGGGTTTGAGTTACTCTTGTCGCCTTCAAATTACCAGCGCCTTTGACTGCCCAACCATCTCCATGTTTTACCACATGCTGATTTTTTCCTTTTGCCATATTTTCCTCCTGGCTTCTTTTTCCCACAGAAACTGTGGATTTAATTAAATTTTGTTTTGCTGTTACCTATATATCCCCAACTCAAGAGACAATTCGGACATACTCATCAAAAAATGTATAATAAAGTGTGAATTTGAGTTATTCTAGGTCAAAATCATTAATATAATGTCCGAAAGAATAAATTTATTGGGGATATATAGTAAGGGAGGAGTTTTTGCAAAGTGATATAAAAGATGACAAATACTATTCTGCTGAAGAAGTCAGTGATTTAATTGGTAGTCTTGATACAGTAGCATTAACAAAGCTATATAAAATTGCATCAAATATGGGAATGATTTTCAGATATGACACAAAATCGCTTGTTCATGATGCTATTGTCAAACTTCTCGAACCAGAAGGAAGGAAGTGGAGAAAGGATTACAGCATTTTCACCATCTTCAAAAAAATCTTTTGGAGTATTCTCTATCATTACACTGAACACTTTGAGTCGGAAGATTCTCTGAATGAACCGAATCAAGAAGGTCCTGAACCTATTGAAAATATCCAAAGGGAATATTTGAGTCCAGAGCAGCAGCTTATTCTGGTAGATATAAGAAAACATATCTATTCAGTGTTTAAGGATGATCCTATTGCGACAGAACTCATAGATAGTAAATTGGAAGGATTTAAAAAGGGAGAAATACTCGATCTATTAGATCTTTCAGATAAGGAATATGAAACAGCTTGGAAACGAATCCGACGTAAAATGAAAAGAGATTATCAAGGGAGTATGGTATGAGTGATGAAAAAAAGGTCTTATATCAAATTAGGAAATTTGCAGATGCAATCACTGAAAACATCATAAATACCCCAGATGATGAAATTCTCGGCGAAGTTAAAGAAGATCACGGTGATCATGAATACGAAGCTAATATTATGCGAGATATCATTGGTAAAGCTAAAATGCAGGTTAACAAAGATAAATTTGCAAAGGCAAAGCATAATTTAAAAGCATTTAAGGCAAGTCAGAAGACTGATTCTACTGATAATGATTTATCTCAAGGCTTTGATGAAAAAGATTTCGATGACCTAACAATGGCAGCTCGCGATGGGAAAAATATTTCAGAGAAAGATATGGATGGAGTGCGTGAAGACTGGGAAGATTTGAAAAAGATGACATCTTGGAAGGAAAAAGGTAATAATGAAAAATCTTAGCAAGGCTGAGAATATTCTCTATAACTTGGGAATTACCACACCATATGAAATTGATTTGGAAGCAATTGCATGGACACAAAATGTAATAGTCAAAACGCGTCCTTTAGAAGGTTGTGAGGCAAGAATCTTTGGAAAAGGCGCCGTAGCAACTATCTCAGTGAATGAGAACTCAAGTCCGACTCGACAGAGGTTTTCTATCGCACATGAGCTGGGCCATTGGAATAATGACCGAGGAATGAATTTCTATTGCTCATCAAAGGATTTGGAAATTGGGTTTAAGAATAGTAAGCTTGCTGAAAGATTAGCAAATTCATTTGCAGCTGATTTGCTCTTTCCTAACTTTCTATTTAAACCAATAGTAAAGCAGACTCCAGAACTGACTTGGGAGGTCGTAAAAGGTGTCTCAAATGTCTTTGACACAAGTTTGACAGCAACAGCATTCCGCTTTATAGACAGCAATGAGTTTCCAGTTATGCTTGCAGTTTATAATAGTAACTTAGATCGTCTATGGGTTAAGATGTCATCACAAATTCCAGAAAAGTGGTATCCAAAAGAATCTATCTCAACCCCTCAGAGCATAAAATGGAATGATTCAGGGATGTTTCCGGTTACCGCCGATTACTGGTTTGACCAAGATGATTGCGATGAATATGAGATTGAGGAGCAGACGTTTCAATATGGTGATCGAATCTTAGCACTACTTACAATCAAAGATGAACATATGCGAGATCTTGTATAGAGATAAGAAATGTTGTTATTTATTGAGAGGTATACGTCCAAGAGATATAGATTCTTGTGAAAAAATTGAATGATCTAATAAATTTAGCCAGAAAGTATGTACAATGAAACAGATAAGTAAAGAAATAGTTATCTTTTTAGAGTACAGAAGGACAAAAAGATGTTATACAAATATCGTAGTATACAAGGATTCCGGTTTTTTACAGATATAATTCTTAAACAAAGGCTATATTCGGCACCCTATTTTGCTCTTAATGATCCTATGGAAGGAAGGTACTTATATAACCAAAGTGGTGGAATTATTGATGAAGATATGCGTCAACTATTAAAAGGTGAAAAAGAAAAAGTACGGATTTGTTCGTTGTCAAGAGATCCCAATAATGAACTTATGTGGGCCCACTATGCTGAAGGGAATAAGGGTGTAGCTATTGGAGTCGATGTTGATCGTAATAAATATGAGATTCGACCGATTATATATAATGGCCTTCACCAGGTTGGATTAAATAATTTTCATTCAGGTTCTGCTATTGATGTATTAAGCCATAAACTGGATGTTTGGCAGTATGAAAAGGAAGAACGAGTATTTGTTCATAACAAGTACTATGTTAATGTGACCGTCAGGAAAATAATCTGTGGTAGTAGAATGAGTAAACAAGATGTAGGTTTTATTACTGAACTTGTTGAAAAGATTGATCCTTCAATAGAAATTATAAATGCACGTACTAATTCAGCGTACGTGTAACAAGTGGAATTGATAATTACCCTGGAAGGCAGTTTAAAGGGGAGACAATGAGAAGTGATCAAAAATCAAATCAGAATGAAAGAGTATTTAAAACAGCAATTAAACAATATGCAGAGACCAGAAAGCTTTTTAAGCAATTAAAAGAAGCAGGGTTGGTGATCGGAAATGATAATCATATTGGTGATATAGGTGAATATTATATCTACAGGCACTTATTGAAATCCGACATTAATACAAAACTAGCTCCTAAGAAGAATTCCTTACATGATATTGAAATATCGAACAATGAGAAAATATCTGTTAAGACAATTACAACCTGGTCAAAGAGGGGAAAGGGTACACAAATTAAAATTGATAATGATAGAAACTGGGACTATTTATTTGCAGTATATCTGGATGATAATCTAAAACCTGTTAAAATTGCTAAAAAAAGTTTTGATGAACTAATCCTGAAAAAGGAGTTTGTAGAAAATAAGCGGCGGAGAGACTTTGAAGGAGCAAAAACTCATCCAAGATTCCAGTGGTGGCCATGGTTAGAAGATTATCTACTTAATGGTGAGGAGATAAGATCTTTAATCTAATTCCTTCTAATCTTTCTAGCTGAGTAAAAATGCTTTATCTAAAACAGATATGGTATACAATGAACTAGTTAAAAGCATTGAGTTGCGGAAGGAAGGATTATTATTTAAAACTTTAATAGATTGGTTTATGGAATAGGCAAACTATGGATCAATATTCCAAAGTTTTTCAGGAGTGAGGGATGAAAGAAAAATTATTAGCAATTGCAATTGGTATTACTACATCTTTAGTTTTTGGCTTGTGGTTATTAATAAAAGATATTGACACAGTTTGTATTATATTGAAAGTAGCTCTTTCAGGTTTTCTTTCTTATGGAGTATATCGATTAGTTTTTCTAGGTATATCCTGGTTATTACCACAAATATCGTTCGTGAAAAAATGGTTATATGGTAAAGCGTATCTAGATGGTACCTGGATTGGTGCATATTTAGGAGCAAGTGGTAAACCAAGGATATTTTATGAAAAATATGAACAAAATTACAATAGTACCTTGATTAAAGGGTATTCATTTTTACTAGATAAAACTCCTCATACTAATTGGAATAATACATCTTTTAGTATCAATCTTTCTGAGAAAGTATTATTTTTTACATACAGTACTAAGAGTTTTACTGAAACTACTTCAGGGAATGGATATGGTCAATTCTCTATAGTGTACGATATAGATAAAAAATATCCAGTAGAATTACAAGGATTTTCATACGATCTTCATAATAGAAAACAAATTCCTGCAATTGAACAGAAACTAGAGGATAACTTGTCTAATGATAAAATAATTGAGAAAGCACTTGCCTTCTATGCACAAAACAAGACTTTTTTAGAAAAACAAAAATCTAATTTGGATCTTTAATACACTTAAAATATTCTTAGATCCTTTAATTTCATGAAAACTAATTATGGAGATAAATAATGGCTTTACTTTTGGACGATGATAAACTTCCGAATTTATACAAATATAGGGAAAATTCTGATCATACTTTTGAAAATCTACAAATAGGGCAACTAAGATTTTCACATCCCTATGAGTTTAATGATCCATTTGATTGCAAAGTTAATGTTGTCTTCAAAGGTATGGAGCAAGATTGGATTAGATGGATAAATGAGCAACCAGGTACAGTGATGCAAAAGAAATCAATTTATGACTATTTGAAAAGCATTGGTTTTGATGGGAAGTTGTTTTCCGGAACACGTGAGCAAGAAGATATAAGAGTATTACTTGTTCTTTCTTTGTCAGAAATAAATGATAACGTCTTGATGTGGTCACACTACACAAAATACCATAAAGGTTTATGTTTTGGTTTTAAATCAGAAATACAAGGAGAGAGTTTAGGGTTAAATTTTAATGAATCTGATGTACTATTTAGGGGGTCAGCTATTACACCAGGGTTTTTACCAGTTAGAAAAGTTAAGTATAGTATTGATATGCCTCCTATTTTTAATAGTTTAAAAGATGATTCTATTAGACTGATGGATTTTTCTTTAGTAAAGCACCCCGATTGGGCATATGAAAGAGAAAGAAGAATCACTGTTGCTACTCCTCATTTGAAACAGCAAATGGTAAAATATGAAAAAGAAATATTAGATGAGGTTATTTTTGGATACAAGACTTCTAAAGATGATATTGATCGAACAATCCGTATTTTAAGAAATAATTATCCTAATAATGGTAAAAATATAAAATGGAAAAAAGCAATGCCAGTTAAGGGGAAATATTCATTAAAAATAACTGATTTATAAAAGCAATTACTTGTGTTAGTACTTGCATAATGTTGTCACCACCGAGTAGCCACATTAAAAAGCTAGTTCTTTTACCTGTGTGATTCTATATATCAATATATATAAGGTTGATCCCCTGTTTTTCACATTCTTTAGATAGATGGTCCCAGGAGAAATTATTTTTTGGTTTAAACTTAACATTTTTATAAATAACAATGAATTTATAATCTGCATTTGGTAGTTTTTCAAGCTTACTACAATCTTTAAATGGTGAAGATTGGGGACTGGTATGTTTTTTAGATCTAGTTGATGCAGTCTCTGTTTTCAAATATGTTTTAACTTCGATCCATATTTTGGAATCTCCTTCAATATAAATATCACATTTCAATCTCTTATTATTGGAATATGGGAATTCAAGAAATATATCATTTTTAGGTGTATTTGAAATACTGGCTCTTAATCTACAGTAAATTTCCGCAACTAAATGAGATTCAGAAATATAATCCTCATTTATTGAAGACAAAATTTGATTTAGATTTCCGATTTCCATATTACAGTCCCTTAAACGTATGGCAATAAGAATAACTACTATATGAATATATCACATTTAAGGTTAACTACAAATAGAGATTTTTCTCATGATCGTTTTTCTCATTGAATCTTTTAGAACAAAATCTAATTTCCATAATTATGTTCTTTCTAAAATGAGGTATTGAGTGCATAATGATTTATTGTAAAAAGGATATCTCATTGATAATGAGATCTTCAGTGAAAGTTAATAAATATAATAGTATGTTGAACTTTCAAATATTTAAAAGAATGGAGCATCATTTAATGGCACAATCAACAAACAATCAGGCAGCCTATATCTGGTCCTTAGCCGATTTATTACGTGGAGACTTTAAACAAAGCCAATACGGTCGAATTATCCTCCCTTTTACCCTCTTGCGCCGCCTTGAAGGAGTCCTCGAAGAGACTAAAGAAGCGGTTCTGGCAGAATATACAAATATAAAAAAGATGAAGTTGCCGGAAGAAGCAGAAGAAAAGCTGATTCTCAGGGCAACCGGTGGGTTATCATTCTTTAACATATCAAAAATGGACCTTTCCAAACTGGGTGAATCCGGAATAAAGGATAACCTGGAATCCTATATCCAGGGCTTTTCCAAAGATGCGAGAGAGATATTTGAATATTTCAACTTTACAGAGTTCATCGGGCAGCTTAATGATGCTAACCTTTTATATAAAGTAGTTCAGAAAGTCAGGCAGACTGATCTAAGCCCAAAGGCCATTACCAACCATGAAATGGGGCTGGTATTTGAAGAGCTTATCCGTCGTTTTGCAGAGGGTTCCAACGAAACTGCAGGAGAGCATTTTACTCCAAGAGATATTGTACGCTTAACAACCTCTCTTATATTTATGGAAGATGATGATGCTTTAACCAAGCAGGGTATTATTAGAACAATCTACGATCCTACTGCAGGTACAGGTGGGTTCCTCTCTTCAGGTATGGAATATGTGCATGAATTAAATCCTAAAGCAGTAATGAGGGCTTTTGGCCAGGAACTCAATCCTGAGAGCTATGCTATCTGTAAGGCTGATATGCTCATTAAGGGACAGGATGTAACCAATATTAAATTGGGAAACACTCTTTCCGGTGACCAGCTCTATTCCAATAAATTTGACTACATGCTGTCCAATCCTCCTTTTGGTGTGGACTGGAAGAAGATAGAGCAGTCTGTGAAGGACGAAAATAAGCTGAAAGGCTTTGATGGTCGTTTCGGTCCAGGCTTACCCAGGGTTTCTGACGGTTCACTCCTGTTTTTACTGCATCTAATTAGTAAATTAAGGGATGCTTCTGATGGCGGTGCCCGGATTGGTATTATCCTAAACGGTTCACCTCTTTTTACCGGTGGAGCAGGTTCCGGAGAGTCAGAGATTCGTCGATATATTCTGGAGGCGGACCTTTTAGAGACAATTATAGCTCTGCCTAATGATATGTTCTACAACACCGGTATTGCTACATATGTGTGGATTCTCTCCAATAAGAAATCGCAAGAACGGAAGGGAAAAGTCCAGCTTATAAATGGTGTAAATCTCTACAGTAAGATGCGTAAATCCCTTGGTTCCAAGCGGAATAAGATGGATGAGAATGATATTGCAACTATTACCAGATGTTTTGGCAACTTTGAGGTAGTGGATGCCAGGGAGCTTGATAAATCAGCTGAAGTAAAGAGTAATCGTGGTCGTCAGTCGGGAAATGGCAAAACTGCGGCTCCAAAGACATTTGGCAGTAAAATTTTCAACTATTATGAGTTTGGCTATCGCCGGATAACAATTGAACGTCCACTCCGGGAATCTTATCAGTTTAGCGATGAGCGGATAGAAGGACTCCGATTTGCTCCCAAACCCCTTAATTTTGCAATGAAATGGATCTATACAGAATATGGACAGACCTGGACTGATGATACTGATTGTAAGGAATATGGGCAGGTAAAAGAACATAGGGATGATATTCGTAAACATATAAAGTCCCATTTTAGCGGGTTAAAAGAGAAGCAGATAAAAGATCTTCTTGACCGGAAGATATGGATAACACAAAAACAGATAATGCTCAAAGCAAAAGATCTTCAGCATGTTATTGGAGCAGATCAGTTTGATGATATGAATGGCTATGATGATGTTCTTAAAGCAATAGAAATAAAGCTGGATTCTGTAGAGAAAAAGCAGATTACTGGTGCTGTCAGCTGGAAAAACCCGGAGGCAGAGAAGGTTATTAAGAAAGTACACAAGGGTAAGGCAAATCCTGTTTACGGTCTCTTTGAGGTTGATGGACAGGTTCTTGAATACAAAACAGATGGGGATTTAAAGGATAATGAGAATGTATCATTAGATCCTTCAAGGTCTGTTAACGAAATAAATGAAGCTTACTTTGCAAAAGAGGTGCTGCCGCATGTGCCGGAAGCCTGGATAGATGCTGGAAAAAAAGATGAACAGGATGGGGAGATAGGGATAGTTGGTTATGAGATCCCCTTTAACAGGCATTTTTATGTGTATCAGCCACCGCGGGATTTAGTGGAGATAGATAAGGATCTGGATAAGGTTAGTTTGGAGATTATGGAACTGCTTAGAGAGGTTCATTCGTAATGAGTGGGAGATATAAGGTTTATCCTGAGTATAAGGATTCTGGGGTTGAAACTTTAGGTACTATTCCCTCAAATTGGGAAACCAGACAGGTAAGATTTCTACTCAAGGATGGTGCAGAGGGCATTAAAATTGGTCCCTTTGGGAGTGCTCTAAAACTTGAAGATATGTCTGAATCAGGTTTTCATGTATATGGTCAAGAAAATGTTATTAAAAAAGATTTCACTTTAGGTAAAAGAAGAATAAGTCAAACGAAATTCGAAGAAATGCAAGTTTATCAGGTTTATCCAAATGATTTGCTTATAACTATGATGGGTACAAGTGGAAAATGTGAGCTTGTTCCTAACAATATTGATATTGGGATTATAGATTCACATTTATTACGATTGCGGGTAAAGGAAAATAAAATCTTGCCTCGTTTTTTTAGACTCCTCATAGATGAATGTTATGAGATTGAGTGTCAGATTAAAATTTCAGGGAAAGGTTCCATTATGCATGGGCTTAATTCAAGTATTGTTAAGAAACTCCTTTTACCTAAACCAAGAATAGAGGCGCAAGGGAAAATACTTCAATTTATAGACCACGAAACCAACAAAATTGATACTCTCATCAAAAAACAGAGGCAGCTGATTAAACTTCTAAAAGAAAAACGCCAGGCAGTTATAAGCCATGCTGTAACCAAAGGTTTAAATCCTGATGCTCCTATGAAAGACTCCGGTGTGGAGTGGTTGGGGGCGGTGCCGGAACATTGGGAAATAATTCCATTAAAATTTCTTACGAATATTAAATATGGCATAGGTGAACCCCCCAAATATCAAGATGAGGGCATCCCATTGATTCGGGCTACAAATGTGAGATCTGGAGATATTTCTTCAATAAATTTAGTATATGTAGATCCTGATGATATTCCTGAAAACCGAATCATCTGGCTTATGAAAGGAGATATAATTGTTGTGAGAAGTGGTGCTGGAACAGGTGATTCTTCAATTATCCCTGCTAAATATGATGGAAGTATCGCAGGATTTGATATGGTAGTAAGGCCTAAAACTATTTATCCTGATTTTTTAGGGCATGTATTACTAAGCGATTATGTAAGAAAGGACCAAATTGATTTAGAGAAAATGCGAGCTGCTCAGCCTCATTTAAATGCAGAAGAATTAGGTGAATGTATCATTTTGGTTCCACCACATACAGAACAAAACAATATTACTGATCATATAGAACGTAAGTTAATCACTTTTGATAAAATAACTGAAAAAGTTGAATCAGGAATATTGCTATTACAAGAACGTCGAACAGCCCTAATCTCAGCAGCCGTAACAGGTAAAATAGATGTTCGGGACTGGGAGAAACCGGGGGATGTTATATGGGTTTAATTCACTCAATCTCAGATATAAAAGTTCTCAGTGAAGGGATAGATCTTGAATGCAAACTGGCTGCAGGTCGGGATAATAAAGGAGAGCTGCCAAAGAAGACCTTCTGGGAAACTTACAGTGCCTTTGCCAACACCAATGGAGGTATTATCTTACTGGGAGTAAAAGAAGAAAAAAATCATTCGTTTAGTATCGTTGGTATTGGTGATACACAGAAAATTTTAGATGAACTCTGGGCAGCTGTTAATAATCCTCAAACTATAAGCTGTAATCTACTAAGCGAAGAGATGGTTTCCGTTATTGCTATTGATGATAAAGAGATAATCAAAGTAGAAGTTCCAAGAGCTTCCAGGCATGTTAAGCCTGTTTATCGGGCAGCAAATCCATTAACAGGAACATACCAGCGACTTCATTCTTCTGACGTTAGATGCAGCAATGAAACAGTAAAGCAAATGCTTGCAGAGCAGGTTGAAGATACCAGGGATGATAAACTGCTTGAAAATTTTAATATTACGGATCTTGATCCGGATACCCTGAAACGCTATCGAATTATGTATAGTAACCGTGAACCGGAAAGTACAAGAGTGGAGTATTCTGACATTGAGTTTCTTCGCAGTATCGGTGCCTGGAAAAAAGATCGGCAAACAGGTAAGGAGGGGCTTACAATTGCAGGACTACTGATGTTTGGTAAGTTAATGCCAATTCAGGAGATATATCCCAATTACCTGCTTGATTATCAGGAAAGAGATGAAAGCAGTAATGTACGGTGGGTAGACAGAGTCTCTCTTGACGGTACATGGTCCGGGAATATCTTTGATTTTTATCTAAAAGTTGTTAAAAAGCTAATAGCAGACCTAAAAGTTCCCTTTAAACTTATCGGAGATAAAAGAGAGAACAATACCCATATACATGATGCCATTAGAGAGGCATTTGTAAATAGCCTGGTTCATGCTGATTATACCGGAAAAGCATCTATCTTAGCTGTAAAGAACAATAATTCATTCAGCTTTAGAAATCCGGGATTGATGAGAATCTCTGTAGCACAGGCTATTAGCGGTTATGAACATGATTGCAGGAATCAGAAAATACATCAGATGTTTCACTTTTTAGGTCTTGGAGAAAGAGCAGGTTCCGGAATCCCCAATATTTTTAAATGGTGGGGTGATAATCACTGGCTTAAACCATCTATCTTTGAAAAATTAGAACCATATGATCAGACTGTTATGGAACTTAAAATGAGTGATGTCCCTAAAAATGAGCCAGTAAATGAGCCAGTAAATGAGCCAGTAAATGAAAGAGAACAGATAATTTTAAAAATTATGCTTGATAATCCTGAAATCTCAATGGAGACAATTGCACAAAAATGTAATGTGAGTATTGCTACAATTAAACGGGACATAGCAAAATTAAAAGAAAGCGGATTTGTTAAAAGAGTTGGTAGTTTTAAACGTGGTCATTGGGAAATTGATGGTAAAGGTTTGACAACATGAGTGATAAAGCAAAAGAATCAGTATTTCAGCAGGATATGATAGATCAGTTGGTTTTTGATGGTTGGCTATTGGGAAAGCCAGAGAATTATAATCGTAAACTGGCACTGTACGAAGCAGATCTGTTGGGTTTTGTAAAAGAGACACAAGAGAAACAGTGGCAAAAATACTGCAAATTATATCCCAATAACCCTGAGAAGAAGTTTTCTGAACGTGTGGCTTCCCAGTTAAATAAAGCCGATCCTAATGCTGCAAATAAAGAGATGCGTACATTTGGTACTCTGGGTGTCTTACGACATGAAATCCGTGATCAGGGAACCCGTTTTTCTATTTGCCAGTTTAAACCGGAACATGATCTTAACCCTGTTACCCTTTCCCGTTATAAGCAGAATCGTTTTCGAGTGGTACCAGAACTTATTTACAGCCCCTGGGCTACTGAAGAGCATCTGACTGAAACCGGAACTAAAGCCAAAGCCTGGCGTATAGATCTGGTACTCTTTGTAAACGGGCTGCCAATTGCAACTATGGAGTTAAAATCAGAGTTTAAACAGGCAGTGCATAATGCCATTAAACAGTATAAAACAACCCGGTTTCCTGTTGATCCTGCCACAAAGAAGCTGGAACCCCTTCTATCATTTAAGCGTGGTGCCCTGGTTCATTTTGCAGTAAGCCAGTACGAAGTATATATGACAACCCGCCTTGAAGGCGATGATACCTACTTTTTACCATTTAACAAGGGGACAATAGAGGGTGGTGCAGGTAATGATGTACCTGAGGATGTTAACCAATATGCCACAGACTACCTATGGAACGAAGTGTTGCTGCCAGATAACCTTCTGAATATATTAGCCCGTTTTGTGCATCTGGAAATAACAGAAAAAGAGGATTGGGAAGGGCGTAAATATAAAAAAGAGACCATGATATTCCCCCGGTATCATCAATGGGATATTGTAACAAAACTTATAAATACATCTCAGGAAGAAGGACCAGGGAATAAATACCTTATCCAGCACAGTGCAGGTTCCGGGAAATCAAACTCCATTGCCTGGACAGCACATCAGTTATCTTCTCTGTATAACAATACAGGTAACAAACTCTTCGACTCAGTTATTATTGTAACAGACCGGAATGTTCTGGATGCCCAGCTTCAGGATACTATTTCACAGTTTGAGCATACCGATGGAGTAGTTGGGCGTATAAACAGAGATGAGGGTGACGGCTCCAAGTCGGAAAAACTTGCAGCAGCTCTGGTAAGCTCTCAGCCCATTATAATAGTGACTATTCAGACCTTTCCTCATGTTCTAAAAGCTATCGAGAATGATATTAGCCTTAAAGAAAGGTGCTATGCAATAATTGCAGATGAAGCCCATTCATCACAAACAGGATCTACTGCAAGACAATTGAAAGAAGTTCTTATGATTGACGGTAGGGATGATGAAGAGTTGAGCCCTGATGATATTCTAGATGCTGCTGTAGCTTCCCGCAGGGCAAATAAGAATCTTAGCTACTTCGCCTTTACTGCAACACCCAAAACAAAAACACTGGAACTCTTTGGGCGCCTGCCGAATCCGGATGAAGCTCCATCTAAAACCAATAAGCCCGTATCATTTCATGTCTACAGCATGCGTCAGGCTATTGAGGAAGGTTTTATTCTGGATATATTAAAGAACTATACTAACTATAAGGTTGCCTATAATCTTGCCTTGAAAATAGAGGAATCCGATCAGGAAGTTGAAAGTAAAAGAGCCAGAGTCAAATTAAATCAATGGGTACGCCTCCATGACTATAATATTGCTCAGAAGGTTCAGGTGATAATCGAGCATTTTAGAGATAATGTAATGGGAATGTTAAGCGGTCATGCTAAAGCCATGGTTGTAACCAGCTCCCGAAAAGAAGCAGTACGTTATAAACTGGGATTTGACAAGTACATAACCGAAAAGGGTTATAAAAAATTACATGCCATGGTGGCATTTTCAGGAGAAGTTGAGTTTACTGAGAGCGACCCTAATGCGCAGGCACTAATTGATAAGAAGTTTACCGAAAACAATATGAATTCGAATCTTAAAGGTCGTGACATGCGGAAAGCCTTTGATTCAGACGATTATCAGGTAATGATAGTTGCCAATAAATTTCAAACCGGTTTTGATCAGCCCAAATTGTGTGCTATGTATGTAGATAAAAAACTGGGTGGGGTAGAGTGTGTCCAAACTCTGTCTCGCTTAAACCGTATCTATCCCGGGAAAGCAGAGAGAGGAACCTTTATACTGGACTTCTTTAATGATCCGGAAGATATTCTTGAATCCTTTCAGCCATACTATCAGACTGCAGAACTGGCAGATGTATCCGATCCTAATTTAATATTTGACCTGTTTGATAAACTTAGGGCTGCAGAAATATTCAGGTGGCATGAAGTAAGGCAGTTCTGTGAAGCATTTCTTCAGAAAAGTAAAAGCAATGCGGCAATTGCAAATATCTGTAAACCTGCAGTAGAACGTTGGAAGCTGCGCTACAAATCTGCAATAGAGAGTTATAAGCAGGCAAAGGAGATGTTTAAACGTACAAAGAAAACAGCAGATCCGGTATTAGTAGCCAATGCCGAGAATAGTTTTAAGGAATGTAAAAAAGAGAAAGATGCCCTGGAGATCTTTAAGAAGGATCTTGGTACCTATGTCCGTTTCTATGAGTTTATGTCCCAAATTGTGGATTATGATAATAAGGAACTGGAGAAGCTAAGCTTGTACGCTCGTAATCTGCGTCCCATGCTTAGGGAGTCTTTGATAGAAGAAGATGATATTGATCTGAATAATGTGATACTTAGCCATTACAGACTGTCAGAAATACGACGGCAGGATCTGATACTACAGGAAAATGCCGGGGATTATGGGTTGGAGCCAGGTCAGGAACTGGGAACAGCCAAAGCTAAGGATAAAAAGGAAGAATTATTATCACAGATTATCAATCAGTTAAATGAAATATTTGTTACCGATCAGCTTTCTGAGCAGGATCTGGTTAATTATGCATACACCGTCAGAGATAAAGTCAGGGAAAATGAACTGGTTATGACCCAGATTGCAAATAATACTCCGGAACAAGCCTTATTAGGAGACTTTCCTAAAGAACTTTATAACGCAATAATTGACAGTAGTGAAGTTCATCAGAATATGAAAATACAGCTCTTGTCTGACCCTGCAAAATCAGAGGCGTTTGCTAAGGTGGTGTTTAATTTGTTGAAGATTGCGGGGTAGTGTGGAGTTCAAGGGGATAGCTGGGTCGCAGGGATGCGCCTTGGCATTTAGACATAAAAAAACGGTATGCCTGTCTGTTTTAGTAATCTTTAGATGATTGTGGTTCGTTGTTGTTTATCGTATTTTGTCGTGTAAATCACTATAATGTAAAGAATTACGGTTCAATGTAATTTTAGTTGATAATTGTTGATTGTGGTTGAATGTCGTTATTTGCATGGTGAATTGGCTACAAAACTGGCTACAGAAAATCGGCTTCACATTATGCTTCCTTCATTCCTTCAAGGACGAATCTGGTCACCAGATCGACAGTATCCAGGAGAACAGATTTCTCATCTAGCATCCCTTCAACGAATTGATTTATTAAAAGTTCAGAATACTTAAGCATAATCTGTACAGTGATTTGGTATGGAAAGTCCAGGTTAGTGTTAAAGATCCCCAGCATATTTACATTTCCGTGTTCACCATCAGAGAAGATAGAACGATTTACTGAAAATGATGAAGAGTGGATCATTGCCGAAGTGAGCTTATAGTGACTGGCAAAATCTTTCTCTTTTACTACCTTCTGGATGTCTTGGAAAGATTTATATTGCTTTTTGCTATCTGATTTATAGGCCCAACCATATGGTGTCTTGAAGTGATCACCATATTTCTGGATGAAAATATCAATCTTCTTTTTATCTGATTTAGAGGGTTTAGTAATGAAGCGAGTTATATCGAATAATTCGTGATCGTTAAACTGCAAAGAGATGTCATCTTCCTGGGAGATGAGAAACTTGGAAACAAGGTAATTCTCGTAGATCATCCTCCAGAGGGGCAAGGTTGAAACCAGTGATCCATTCTCGAGAAGGGTCAGCATATCCAAAGTGGTTTGAGTAGACTTGTTATATAGCTTGCTAACGGCATTGATTCTGTATTGTGTAGATTCCTGAAACTTTTTTGAGGTATTATTCCAGGATCTACCAATTTGTTCGGATATGTCCAGATAAATCTGAACGAGCAACATCAGTTGTTGGAACAGGGTACTATATTTCTTCTTAATTTCTCCCTGGGATCTTTTTCTATAATCACGTAAGCTACTGGTGAGGGAATGGAGTCCGGAACCCTGAAGAAGATTGTTAAGCTTACCTTTTCTTTCCCTCTCGTTGCCAGATGAAGCGATATCTATGATGGATTCTGCAATTTTATAAATGGTTGTCATATATCCTCACTATTGTGTTTATCCAATCCACCCCTTTTCGGGTTTCCAGGTATTCGGCGTGTTAGTATTATCTATCCAGAATACTTTTGTTAAATCCTGAATACGTTTGATTACAGTCGAATACTGCAGATTAGAATGTTCATTCCGTAATTTACTGACGAATGCTTTCCATTGCTGCTTCTTTGTTACATCTTCATAAACCTGTTCAGATAGAACTACAGGCACTTCATTTGGGATGGGTGTTCCTCTGCGTTTAAATGTATTTTCTATCGCTGTTTTTACTGATGAATAATCTAGATAGCTGGAATAGGATATTATATACAAATCATAGAAGTCTTTCATTCGGCTTGTTAGAAGACTACGGGCAATTATGGCTTCAAGTTTCTCAGCAATCACTGTTTCAATAGGATAGGAGATGATATTTGGTGAATTAAATCCCAGGAGAGATGGGAAGTTACGTGAAATCGGTGCCGGATATACTGAATCTCCGATTCCTATGTCTATCTGTAAAACAATTCTGGCTTTTCCAATTAACGCACTGATTTTAGCGCGTTGTCCCTGGTAAGTATTCTGTTCCTGGATATTCTGTAATATGATTGAATCTATATCAAACCTGACTCCATCTTCTAAATAGGGGATTTTACAGATGCTTTTCAATGCTTCATGAATCAACTCTGAATCAGTTTCCCCTATTTTCAGGAAATCGATATCCTTAGTAGTTCGATATGTTTGATCCTTGAGGGTTATTGTTAAAAGGTATGCCCCTTTAAGTACAAAGGTGTTTCGATATTCTGACTGTCCTAATCGATAGAGAAACCTTTCTGCAACATATCGAATAAGAAGGGATTGATATTCTTCCTTATGAGTCCTGCTGTGATTGAGAAGACGTGCAAGAACTGATGCTGCATAATCTTTCTGTTTATCTTTCATACAAGACTCTCCATATATGGAGTGATAATACCTTGAACTCTACAGACCCCCGCATAATGGAGCAGTTCCTCTACTGTGGTACGTTTATTCTGGAGGACATCTTTAAGGGCTTCCACAGCGATCTCCAGTCCTATCTTATTTCGATACTTGAAGCAGTCTGCTATTGTCTTCGGGATGTTGTAAATCATGATTTCATCACTATCTATCTGATGACTTTCAATTCCATCTGTAAATGATATTCCGGAGAAACTAATAAGGCGCACAGGTGAGTCTTTAATCTGGGGAGGACGGCTCCCTCTTGGAATCGCCATCCACACTTCGGAAGGATTCTGAGTTCCAATTTCATGATACGATAGAGCACTTAGGAGACAAACAACTCCTTTGCTCACAAGTTTCTGGGCTTCTATTAGGGAGTATCTTTCATTAGGAATATATTCAGGTGAAGAGTAGAGTCCTCTGGCTACTTTGATTATATCTCCAGTATCAACCATTCGGCGAATTGTTTCACGATGTACACCGGCACTGGTAAGTTCTTCTGTCTTCACCAGAGCTTTTTGATTGAGAATACTGATAGCAATTATTCTTTGAGTATCCATGTGATTAAGTGTATACAATTAAGGATAAATGTCAACTTTTTGTCACATCTTTATAGACTGTTTTTTCAGATTATGAACCGACTTCCTTTTTGACAAATATATCACAATATGCAACATTCATAGTGTGGAGTAAGATAATGACTTTAACTAAAGAAGTAGTCGAGTTTGCGAATGCTATTCACATTAAAGATGATATACACCTTCAAGAAATAATTGATGAATCTCGAGAGATTGCTGAAAGAGTGGAAGCTGGTGACGATTCTCTGCATTCCGTTCTGGATATTCTTTTAGGTGCAATCGAAGCATATGAAGATGATAACTTTAAGTTTCCGGTAGTATCTCCTGAAGAAATGATGAGATGGCTTATGGAAAAGAATAATCATAAGCAAACTGATATGACAGATGTGGCTTCCAGGACAGTGATCAATGAAATCCTTAATGGCAAGAGAAAGCTAAATCGTTCACATATTGAACGACTTTGTATAAAATACTCTGTTAATGCAAATTGGTTTTACCCATGAACCAATAATATTAGCGCCTAAATCAAGATTCCAGAGAATATTTTTCTCCGAAAGTATTCTACAATAAGAAAGAACAACATACTTATTATAATACCCCAATATTTAGGTGCAGTAGGTAACAATAAAGCATTGTTGCATCCAATGCATCTTTTAACTTGTCCGCTTGACTCCTTCTCTGTCGCCCTAATTCCTTTTCTTTCTTGGCGACAGGGAAGGGGTTGAGCGGACAAAACTATCCTGGTTGTCACATAGGTCTCAGGGTGTTTGAGGTATATATGTAAAACTTTGCAAATGTTCTACAACGAATGAAAGTTCTGACCCAACAGATGCTTCTGTGCTGAGTTTATAATATTCAAATTGGGCCAGGGCTTCCCTGGCCCTATGCTTCATACGGGACCTCCTGGACCTTACTGTCGAGGATGCCCCTTCTCCTGGATCTGAGATAAGGTCTATTCCATCGGCAAGCCCAATCTCCTGGCACAGAGCGATAAGACCGAGCTGCTCCAAGGAATGGGCCCGCCATCGCTCAGATGAATCATCTCGATGATGAGAAATCAATGATGCAAATGGAGTTAATTCTCTCGATGTTCCTAATGAAGAATTAATTCCAGGTAGTAATCTTTTCTTTAGGAACGATCTATAACTTTTATCGAGCTGATTAAAGTTATGGATAAGATCAAAGATCTTATCGAATCCTAGGACTCTTTCTATTATATTCCGATTTCTTAATTGAACTTCCATCCTTAGGATTTCAGATTTATCAATTTCTATACCCATCTGCTTATATTTTTCATAGGCACTTATCCCCCATGATCTTTTATTCAACCAGAGAAAAGATGAGTTGTACTCTACTTGGTTTGTACCTGGAATGACTAGCTTATTAAACAGCCGTGCATAGAGTTTAAAGTCAGCTCTTAGAGGCGATTGATGTATCAAATCAATGCGAATCATGATTGCCTCTTTTGGTTCTACTACAAGACCTATTCGAAAGAGTAGATCCTTTAAAAGATCCAATGCTTCCAAGAACTCTGTTTTAGACACAATTTTCAAGTTACACCCATATAGTATCTCGGGAACTGAGAACTTCACCATACAATGAATCTTTCCATCTTTTCCCACTTTAATATCTATATCCAAAGGGTATGCTTTATTCCTTCTAAAATATCCTCTTCTTCCTTTCACAGAATCAACTGTTCCTTCAATTCCCCAGAGAGATGCTTCCCTGACTGGTTCTTGCCCAAACGACACTGTACTAATCCTCTCTACTACAAAGAGGTTCTCTTCTCGTACTGAGAAGTTACTTTTAAAGTCTAGAAACAATGAGTCAATCATTCTTACTCTCCGTTCCCAACATATCCAAAATGATAAACTTCCCAGCTTCCTTAGCTTCAGCACTTGGATTCCTGAGTATGTACTGGGGTAGCTCATTCCATTTATCACCTTGCTTCTGGAACGCAATAAGAGCAGGCATCCCCATGGTTTCTCCATCTCTGTTCTTCACAAGCTTTACAAAAGCCTGGCCCTTTTCTCTCATTGAGATATCGCACCAGGTACTGATACAGAGATGAAATAATTGTTCCAGCTCTGGTACTTCCTGAAAGTCCGTAATCTCATATTGTCCATGTGGAGCATTATACGCATCGTTTTCATTGAGTATAGAACTACCTGTTCCCATCATAGAGCCTTTGAGATGGTCCATGATATTATTTTGAACATCTATCAATTTCCCAAGCTCCTTATAATTCTCTGCATTTAAAGATGGATCTTCTTCACAAAAGCGCTTATGAACTTTCACAAGATCATTCTGCATCTCATTCTTTATAAATAAACTGCTAAGTCCGTGTCCCATCTCCAAATACTCGAAACCAACCTGACGTTTTGCTTTATCATAAAACTCGATACGTTTCCGCATGTTGGAATAAACTCTTTCACTAAACCGATAACTTGCGAGAATAGATATTGATTTACCAGATTCAGCCACTAGAAACTTCAGAAGCTCTAAAGCCATCAGTAGAGCTTGCTTCTCCTTTGTTCCTACTGGACTTATTCTAAATGCAAACTCTTCCAATCCATCAATAACGAGGATCAGATCACTTACAGAATCATTCTGATGTATCCAACTATTGAATCGCTCCCTAAAGGGCGTGGTATTTCTATTCACCTCAAAGTCTTCAATACCCATCAAATTCATGCTAGGAAACTCCTTCTCTATCTCAGTAGGCAGAATAAGATTATCCTTCTTTACGACTTTCCTGTGCTTGAGCCCATAAAGATGAGAACAGATATACTTCTTCTCCTCTCCTGGTGATATAAAAAGTACAGGACTGACTTTTGATCTTAAGTGATTACATACGATATTTGCTAATAAAGTAGTCTTGAAGGAACCAGTAAATCCTCCAATCAGCATATTTTTACCTGTTCTTAAGTCACCCACCATGGAAACTATTTCTGGGACAATCAAATCGATATCCGACTCTCTTGGTTTTGATTCTTCCTCGTACCACTCTTTTAGATCAGTAACTGTCTCTCCTTTATATGATTGTGGTATCGGCATCTTCCCTAGCGCTATCTGTTGAATCAAAGCAGTATCGAATAAAAAGAGAAGCTCAGAATATTCATGCTGATTCATTCCGGGTAATGATTCAGCTTCCTTGATCCAATTCTGAACATCAGCAGGGATATCTTCAGGAAACTCCAGACCTTCCGGTTGTATCAGGAGTTCGTTCTTATCTAAATCTAATAAAGCCTTCACCACTTTCTTAGGAATAATCTTAAAGGTAGATGAGTTCCTCAGAATGCGATAGTTCATTCGTCTTATATTTATATCTATGGAAGTACTAACAATTCCAGATAGAAGTGTTGATATATTATTATCATATGTGTTCATCAGACCCTTCCTTTGTTACTTAACTGAATATTAGATTCATCCTGCAGGTCATAGTGATTCCTAACATCCAAACCTTGAAAGCATGCCACCCTTTTTCTCTGAATTACTGAGTAACCTTCTTTTCCGATACGATCCTTAAAGGTCTTTTCCTTCATAGGTTTTCCTTCCCCAAAGGCAATACAATACCCTCTGAAAGCTTCGTAAAGATCCTTGGATGAGATTTCCATCCCGTGCCCCTGCACGCAGGTATGAAAAATAAATCTTTGTACTGTGTTGAACCTGCGACTATACTCTTCCAACTCTTGCTGTAGATTAAAAGGCATCTGTAGTCCAAACCTTTGAACAAGATTAAATCCTTCAATGGCCCAGTTTAATATACCTGGAAGTTCATCTTCCAACTTTTCAACCAGAGAGGGGTCCTGATCAACTTGTTCTATTCGGTTCATAAATGATACCAGGATCATTCTTCGTTTAAGCCCTGAATCAAAGTATTTAAAGGCAGGTAGGTGATTTGTGGTAATAAGGATTTTAAAGAGTACATCAAACTCGAAGGATTCGTTATACAGAAAACGAGCCTCTATTTTATCTCCACCAGTTACTTCTTTAATCAATGATCCAGAGAAATTACTGGATTCCTCTCCATCATTTTCATCTATTATTGCTAGACGATATGGCTGCAATGATGCTAAATCATTCCTGATCTTCCTGGTATCTGAGAAAGTATTAATGCTGGTACGTTTTGCAAATGAACCAAAGAGCTTCTGGATTACTTCTATAAAAGTTGTTTTCCCTGTTGCAGCTGGTCCATGGATTATAATAATCTTGTGGAGAGGATTCCCTCCCGCAAGCAGATACCCAACAATCATCTGCATATAGAGAACCATGTATTTATTCCCCCTATTTGCTGTATGGAGAAATTCTAACCATCTGGGACAGTTTGCATCCTTATCATAGTGAGTCCCAAAGCTTTGAGTACAGAAGTCTAACTTATAAGGAGAATATGAAATCCCTGATCTTAAGTCATAGGTTGCATTAGAGCAGGGAATAATATTCGGATTACTATTAAATTCCATTAGTGGTTTTCTAATTTCTGGTGATTCCCTGAAGAGTCTGCAAGTGTCTCGTTTTGTGGTAGCTTTTGAGGCATAGAAATAGATTTTCATACTTCTTGCCCTTTCCTCTTTATCTAGTATCGTAGATATCCAAGCCAGAACATCCCGAACAATCCGATCATAAATTGGATATTCAATTTCTGGAGCACTTTGCTGAATCCATGAATTGATATGCCATTTGTAATATTTTTTCTTTTCTGAAACCCAATGAACCATATCAAGGGTGTAATAAAGCATTAGTTGTATACGTTCCAGATCTGTTCGGGGTATGGATGGTGTTGATTTTGTTGTGCCTTCAAGACCCTCAACACTCTTAAACAGTTTTTCCAGGAATCCAGCTTCGAAGCTCTCAAAGAAAGGTTTATAGAAAGATTCCTGTAACGGAACTTTTAATGCTCTATTATGGATTGCAAATACCTTCTGTGCTTCTGCAGCTGATACTCCATTTATCCTAATATGACTGTAGAAATCCTTAAACTTTTGCTCAGCAACCACGCCCTCTTCATCAGACCTGATCAATGGAAGATTATCCTTTTGAGGGATAAAGGTTTCAATTAGATCACGGCTCAATTCAGCTAATGTAGTAGTTTTCCCCCAACTATAATCCTGTCTAGAGAAAGGATCAGTACTCGGAGGAGCAACGACAAAGCTTCCATCTCCTAATAATTGAACACCAGGATATTCAGGACTCTCTGAGACTTTAGGTAATACAGGAATCCCCTCCGGAATACTGTAAAGCAGAACACGTTTTGCAGGGGACAGTATTTCCATTGTTACCTCAGAAAGTTCAAAATGACTGACTATCTCCTGATAGGATTTAACTGCCACGGCATCAGTTGTGTTATAAGTTATCCCCAATATTCGACTTGCTGGTCCCAATACAATTCCGACATTCGGGATAGGTGTAACATCAAACCGTTCCTTCAACTCCATTTCATTTGAAGTAGCCTCATAAACTGAGTTCAATGGATGTTGTCCTGTCTTGTCACAAAGTGGATCCTTGCACCCGCATCCTTCTGCAGTAGATGGATGTAATGTAATGCAACAGAATCCAATACGGGCGTACCATTTAATGAAATACTCTAATAATTTTTTCATTTTTATATCTCCTTACTAATTGTTTTTAAATATCAGTTCTAGATGGCCATTTTCCCCCAACTGTCTCTGAATCGCAGTTCAGTCCTTTTTTCTATTATTCCAAGGTAGTAAGTTTGCACCTCCTGTGATAATATTCCCATATGAGTCACGAGAATGAAATTGAACCACTTGCAACAAGACTTATTGCAGGACAAGATTTTCCAGCTAATTACTCTGAGTTTAGAAGAATGTTTCCTGATAATGATGCCTGTTTACAATACTTACGAAAGTTGAGGTGGCCGGATACTTTTATTTGCCCTTCCTGTGGTATAAAGAAAGAAGCTTGGACTCAGACAAGAAATCGTTTAGTCTGTTCTTCATGTCGTCATCAGACATCGATTACAACAAATACGATTTTCGATAAGACTCGCATTCCCCTCACAAAATGGTTTAAACTAGCTTGGCATATGACGACTGCAAAGTTTTATTTTTCAGCAACGACATATCAACAAGAATTAGAAATCAGTTATCGTACAGTATGGGTTATGATGCAACGATATCGAGTGGCAATGTCTCATTCTAATCGAAATAGCTTAACTGGCACTGTTGAAATAGATAAAGTCCCTATTAGAGAAACTAAGCATGACAAGAAGCAAGGTCATGATGCACCTATTTGCATTGTAGCTATCGCAGTTGAGATAGCTAAATCCAGAGAATATGGAAGAATACTAATGCGGTATATTCCAGATACCTCTATTGACAATTTAATTCCATTTATACAAGAAATGGTTGAGCCAGGTGCAACTATTTCCACTGTAGACTTGGATATTTATAATGATCTGTCAAAGTGCGGCTATAAACATAAAAGAGTTGTACTTCCCAATAGTAGTGAGCAGGCTTATGTTGGTATGTCAGGTGTGCAATCCATTGCAGAATCATTCAAACAATGGATACAAAGAACATATCATGGATCTTTTAATCCAGAACATTTACAAGCATACCTAGAAGAGTTTACTTTTCGTTTCAATCAAGGGAAATCCCCAGATCGTGGATTAGCATTTAGAACTTTGCTTGAACACTCTGTAGCAATTGGTTCTGTTACAGATAAGGATCTTACTCAAGGATATTCCTGGTCATCCAGGAGAGAAATAAGTTAGCGATTCCACAACTTAGCTTCATTTTCAGATTCCAATTTAAATAATGATTTGCCGGATTAGGAGGGAAGAGGAACCCTAGAGATCCTAGTCGGATAAGGAATTACTTCATGAGACAGGGTAGGTAATAGGACAAAAGGAAGAGGAAGTACTCATTGAAGATTTATAAACTTGTTCTTTGAAAGGGCAGTAATTCTTACTTGACAGGTTCCTATCCCTGGAAGAAGCTTGAATTACATCCAAATAACAAACTCAGAATTATTAAATGTTTAATTGGAAGATCGAAACCAGGCCAGTTTCAGCTTCCTTATTCTGCTGTGCACTTTCTGTGATCATCCTTCTACTAATTAAGCATAAAGGAGGATTTATGCTTAATCAGGAACTCCAGAACAAACTTGATGCTATTCAGAAAGAACTCAGAATAGCTTTTGCAATATCAGATTTACTCGCCAGCTTAGCAAATGACCCTCCTTCAGAAGGAACAATTCAGGAAATCGGTTCGTTTATGGCACAGCTTTTACAAGCTTGTCTGGAGTCTCTTGAGCAGATCTATTCCTGTAATACAAAAGGAAAGGATGAAAATCGTGAAATTTCAATTCTTATCTGAAAGGAGTGCAAACTATTCAATAAAAGTGACAAATCCCAAAGATACTCTGCCTGTCCTAAGACGCTACAGAAATTATAAACAGGAAGCATTTCTCTGCATCACCCTTGATGGCGCCCATAATATAATCACAGTACGCATAATCTCAATTGGGTTACTAAACCGAACACTTGTTCATCCAAGAGAAGTATTTGCAGACGCTATTACAGACAGAGCGGCTGCAATTATTCTGGCACATAATCATCCAAGTGGGAATGTCCAACCATCTGAAGAAGACATTCAAATAACAAAACGAATGAAGGATGCAGGATCAATATTGGGAATTGAAATCCTTGATCATATAATTATCGGTAAGATACCAGACTACTTTTCATTTCTTGAAGAAGGAAAGATTTAACCACTCAATTATGACATTATGCTCCTCAGGAGTACTTTATACCGCTAGGGTTCTACTACAGTTAACTATCATACCTCACATTACTAGGTAGACCACAACACATTATAACTTCTTAGATCTTTAATTCAACTGCCTTATAAGTAGCTACATCATTACCATATTTATTAAATACATCTAAGGCACATTCTACCTCGATCGGCCACTGCCCGTCATTTCTGTGTTTAATAACCATAAAATCATACTTGTCCATCAATTTCAAATACATTTCTAAATCCATTTTATTATCCTTTTATTAAATAACAATTTTAATATTATAATACCCAATGGCTCATGTAAAGATTTAATAATTAAAAGTAAACCGCATTTATTCTCTTTCAATACCAGCCTGAGAAAGTTCCCCCACATCCATTACATGTGACTCTTATTATAAAGACTCTCTTAAAGTGTTTGTATTCACTCTCTCATAGTGATATAATAACAGGTATACAGATTCACCGAAGTGAACCAATATTTCAAATAGTAAGGGAGCATTTATGATTCAGGATCAATACAAACTTCCAAAGGCCTTAAGCGATTTCCAGAAGTCCTTCTATATTCATCTTATTGAATGGAAGCATAAACACATAACAAAAGAACCCGGTATCCACCAGGGCAGAGAATATGACGCCATTCTTCCTGGAAAGTATCAGAAAGAACACTATCCACTCTACAGACCTATCGTAGATGAAGTTCTTAAGAACCATCATTTCAAACCCCATAAACATTTTGGTCATATGGCGAGCTCTCAAGCAGCATGTATCAATCTTTTCACACCGATACTCATGAATGATACTATTGCCAATCAAGTATTAAACAAAATAAAACCAGACTTCGAGAAACTAGCAACAGACCAGCTAGAATCAGGATTCCAATTTGAATACTGGGATAAATCCAACCCCTTAAATGATCACACTCCTGCAGCAGGAACAGACTCAGACGTCGCAATTGCATATTACAATCAGAATGACGAACTTTCCCTCTGGCTAATAGAACACAAATTAACAGAGAAGGAGTTCACAACCTGCGGAGGCTACAGATCTTCTGGCAATAAAAAGAAAGAACTATGCTTAAATCCCAAAGCAATCCTTGAAGATAACAACAAATGTTACTATCAATATGCCAAGAACTATAAATACTGGAAACTAACAAGCAATTCCGGATTATTTAACCAAGAAGAAATGGTAAAGAGATCTGAATGTCCTTTCTTAAGTGGAGAGAATCAATTATGGCGTAACCAGCTAATGGCATATGCAATTCAGCAGGAAGGCCTCTTCAAGAATGTCCATTTTTCAGTAGTCCTCCATCATGCTAATCCGCACCTATCTGAAACCATGAATAGCTATATCTATCTGCTTAAAGATAAGTCCATATTCTCAACATTCACTTCAAAGGAACTTATCCAGGCAGCTTCAAATATCAAGAACAATGATTTCCAGAATTGGGTATCCTGGTACTCAGATCTTTACAGGATACAGTGAATTAAGAGAAATGCAGGTAAATACAATTATTTTAAGTCATCAACTACACTTTTTCCTGCCAGCTTCCTAATTAATATAAATTGAATGTGCCAGAAATCGGCACAGATCGCTGTTAGTGTCATATATCATAATAAGGAGTTTACAATATGAAAAAGTCTATTTTTATTATCATTATTGCCATTATCGTATCAAGTGCTTACGGCACAGAAGTTACCCGAGAGAGTCTGAATATTTCTGTTAACCCGGTAACCACTGTTTCTGGGAATATGGGCCAATATTTAAAAGATGGAGATATTTTTAGAGATGCTCTGTTAGATACGTTTAAGACATATGGTAAAAAACAGAAGATCCTTTCAGACTTATTCACCAATAGCCAGGTAAGTATTATTTCTGAAGCAGCAGGCAATACAATATCCCTCATTGTCATCTTTAATAATTTTGATTTAAATCTCATTCAGAAGAGTGCAAATACTAATATGCTTGACTATATTGATGTACGATTACCTGGTTACCTTAAACTGGCTCTGGATTGGTATATTCAAACACTCAAGATGGAGTCGGGAATAAATACATTGACATTTGATGCCCGTTTTGGATTTGAAAGAGGTGGTTCCTTTTATCTATTTAATATGACCCGCAGTTTTAGTTCCTGGACAATTCACAGTATTACATTCGTTGGAAATGGCCAGGAAATACTAATTATGGGTGAACCATATAATCAATACTATTACATTGATCCTGCCACAGATAGCAATACAGGTAATTTAAACACTAGTTCTTTGTTATATGCTTTTTTTGGAGAAATGTCAGTAAAGTATAAAGCCTCTGATTATTTCTAAAGATTATCAAGTAAGAAACTTCCAGATACCATCTTTGGGAGTTTCTTGCCTGTTTACCAAGCAGAGATCACATAATTATATATTCAATTACCTCCCCTTAGTTTGGTGAAGATAACTTATCAGAAGTAGGTTAGCAATCCATAGATACTCACTTCAAGGTAAAGTAAAGCAGTATTACAAGAAATTATTACTCGCTAAATGCTGATATATTGTCAAAAATGTCAAAGTAGGGGCAGTACATAATAAATACTCATGAATACTCTCTAGCGATTTCTGAAACTAAAAACGCCCAGAGATAATACTTCTAACAAAGAATCCAACTATATCTTTTCCCTTTTCGAGCTACAATTCAACTTCCGAATTATAATCTCTTAATTCGTAATTGAGCGTTTTCTCTATCAGGGTAATTAAAACGAAAGATTAGTAGAGGGCAAAACATCTATACCTCAGATCACAAAGTATGTAACTTCCAATTTTACAAGACCACTAACATTATTGGTTTTTTATTTGAGGAACCCCACTTCATTTATAGACTGGTTACTCTCTTTACAGATTCAATACTCTCACTGCTTCTTTTAGCACATTCTCCTTCTCGTTGGTACTTTATTCCGCCAGGGTTCCACTACAGTTCACTATCATACCTCACATTACTAGGTAGACCATAACACATTATAACATTGGTACCCCCATTCATATAAATCCCCTAATAACCAATCAACATTCTTCAGATCTATATCCCCTCTGACTACTTCTTTATTAACTAAATGTAAAAGGAGAGGGTTATGCAGGCATTACAAACCGTTCAAGATCACCAGGTAGAACAAGTCCCGCCAGAAGTAAACAGGGAACAGATAATTAAGTACATGGACACTTTCGGATTGGCTTCTGAGTTAAATGACCAGGAGAAGAACCAGTTCATTGAAATTGCTGAAGCCTATCAGCTAAATCCTTTCAAACGAGAAATCTATGCAGTTCCCTATGGTGAAGGCTCATACAGACGTCTAAGCATTATTACTGGTTACGAGGTATATCTTAAACGTGCAGAACGTACAGGATATTTGGATGGTTGGGAAGCTCGTGTTGAAGGATCTTCAGAAGATGACTTCAAAGCAGTTGTTGAGATTCATCGTAAAGACTGGAACCATCCTTTCAAACATGAAGTATTTTGGAAGGAAGCTGCTCAAAGAAAGAGAGATGGTTCTCTTACTTCCTTCTGGAAGAAGATGCCCAGATTTCAGCTCCGAAAGGTCTGTATATCCCAAGCCTTTCGACTAGCTTTTCCAGATGAATTAGGAGGAATACCCTTTACTTCAGATGAGCTCCCAGAAGAGATGACAACACCTATTCCTACAGCTCCTATCCCTACCAGCAAGACAGACCAGACAGAATCTCCAATTCCAAAGACAACAATGAAGATAACAAAACCAACCAAGGCAGATATTCTAATCAAACGTCTATCCGATCATGAGAACTTATTCACAGATAACCATTCGAAATGGGTTCAAGATCAAATTAAGAATAACCCCACTGATGAGAACATACTCAAGATGGAATCCCACATAAATGAGGTAATAAAGAACAAGACTGTTATAATGCCTCTTAAAAGAATGACAAATACTTCCAAGCAAAAGGAGAATGTATCCAACAAGAAGAATACAGAGTTAATATTCTAAGGAGATAAGAAGTGAATACTTTATTACAAGAAACACAAACCCAGTATATGCCTCCTCTCGAAGCACTGCTAATATCTGACCAGGAGAAACCAGAGGACCAATTTAATATTGACAACAATGAGAAAGCAGCATGGGCTGCCCGTAAGATCTTAACAGCAGAAGAACGCATCTCCAATCTTTCCGATCAGGCTAAACAGTATAAGAACCAGATCAACTCTTGGTATCAAAAGACAATACAGGGCGAACTTGATTCAATAGATTACCTAAAGAACATAATCCGCCCTTATGTTGAAGAAGAGATTGAAAAGCTGCATAAGTCAAAGACACTTAATCTTCCAGGCCTAAACATTCAGCTCCGTAAGAAGCCTGACAAGATTGAAATTACAGACAAAGATATTGCTATCAGCTTTTGTGAGGCAAACCACCCAGACGCAGTTATTATAAAGAAGGAAATCTCTAAATCCTATCTTAAAGACCTTTTAACTAACAAAGGTGAAATCATTCCAGGCTCCCATATGGTTCCAGGAGAATCGGAGCTTTACATTAAGGATAAATAGCCTATTCACTCTCCAGATAATCTATAATTTCATTATGAGAGGCGAACTTTCCGTCTCTT